>Ga0123357_10007429_pt1 | contig 13535 bp, 12 predicted proteins | sample TergutEmb28metaG_FD_89873 | JGI IMG/M metagenome (GOLD analysis project Ga0123357, IMG submission 89873) | Embiratermes neotenicus P4 segment gut microbial communities from Petit-Saut dam, French Guiana - Emb289 P4 | ecosystem: Host-associated > Arthropoda: Insects > Digestive system > Gut ... | reverse complement strand
CGGGCTTTTTACGGGCGGGCTTGGCCTTCATTACGGCTCGCTAAAATTTGGCGCGGTTATTATGCCTATGTCTTCCGGCCAGACAAAAAGGCAAGTAAAACTGATGAGCGATTTTAAACCTAAAATACTTGCCTGCACGCCGAGCTTTGCTTTATACATGGGCGAAGAAGCTAAGGCTATGGGTTTGACGCCGGAGCAGATTTCGTGGCAGGTAGGAATTTTCGGCGCCGAGCCGTGGACTATAGCGCTTAGAGACCAGATAGACCAGTCGCTCGGGCTTCTTTCGACGGACATTTACGGGCTCTCGGAAATCACCGGTCCCGGCGTTGCGCAGGAATGTCATTTGAGAAACGGACTTCACATTTGGTCTGACGTTTTTTATCCAGAAATAATCGACCCTAAAACTAATAAGCCGGTCAAAGACGGCGAAACCGGCGAGCTTGTAATAACTACGCTCACAAGAACCGGCATGCCGCTTTTACGCTATCGTACAAGAGACTTGGTTTCAATAGATAAAACTCCGTGCGCTTGCGGCAGAACCGTTCCGAGAATTTCCAAGATTAAAGGCAGAACCGACGACATGATAATAGTGCGCGGAATAAACGTTTTCCCCACTCAGATAGAGCATGCGCTTTTGCAGGTTGAGGAATCGCTGCCGAATTACCAGATAATAGTCGACCGCAAAGAACGCGGCCTTGATACTTTGGAAGTGCTTGTCGAAATAGACCAGAAATTTTTCTCCGACGAATTGAAAGGCCTTGAAACCGTCCGCAATAAAATTAAAAAAAGCATCGAGCATACCATACTTGTAGGCGTTGACGTGAAACTTGTTGAACGTAAGACCATTGAGCGAAGCGAAGGTAAAGCCAAGCGCGTCATAGACAAGAGAAAGTAGCAGACTTGCAGTCTGCGTTGGCTCTTGGGAGTTTCGCTCCCAAACCCGCCTCACTTTTGTCCGGCGACAAAAGTTTGGGTTGTCCTGAACATATAAAACGCTTGCGTTAGATGCAAAAATAGCAAAATGCAAGGCGCGAAAGTGTGGGAATAGCTGGTGCTATTTACAAACTTGAGTAACGCAGCAGTTTGGTATTTTTGCCCTAACCCGAAGGGTTGCGACAACTTTCCGGTAAATTTTGCCAGTTTCGTCTTGTCAATGCCCCCGGCATTGCCTGCAACAAAACAGACAAAATTTCCACGAAAATCTTAGCAACGCAAGTGCTTTATATGTCCATGACAGCCCTAAAAAACGCCGGCTCCGACGCGCGAGTTTATTAAGAGTTAACTCCAGATTTTTAAAAACAATTTGCGGAACTCGCGGCGCAACTGCTTTTACGGATGCCGCTCAGACAGTCCTAAATAGATTTTTCAAAAATCTTTCGTTAGAAGTCTCGCACGAAAGAGCCTTGAACGGCAAAAACTTAAAACCTAAGTCTGTCATCCCCGAAAGCCTGCCACGTCGAAGCTTTAGCGAAGACGGGATTCGTAGTCGGGGATCTGTCGTTAAAAGTCGTTGCCATGCGTCCATGCATCTAAGCCTCAATCTCGGAGAGATATAAATGTTTTCCATGAAACAGTCTTTTAATCTTGCGGTAAGATTTTTTATAGCCAACTTCTATAAGATTTTTTTTGTCGGAGCCGTATTCGTTTTTTTGGAACGGCTTATAGTTTTTTCGAACGTTGCTTTTGCCGGTTCCGTGCTTGCGGCAGGCGCTTCTACCGCCGCAAGGCTTTTCGCGCAGATGTTTGTGCTTATAGTTCCTACGTTTTTTGAAGCGCTTATCATTTTCTTTTTGACGGCCGGCTCGAAGTTTTTGCATGACAACGGAAGTTTGCGCATAAAAAACTTTTTTCCTTCCGCGCAGAAAATCGCCGCGTTTATTTACGGTTTTATAGTCCTGATTTTCCCTATGTTTATAGCCGTGCTTTTATTTTTTGCCGTTACGTCGGACTCGGCACAGAAGTTTCTTACGGAATCCAGCCTAATATCGATATCGATCGCGCTGCCGTTTTTGATTCTTGCCGCAGGAGTGTTCATTTCGGCTTTAATGTCGCGATATGTTTTCTTTTATTTCGGAGTCTTGGACGGGCTTTCTTTGGCTGACTCTTTCAGAAAAAGCGCAAGGCTTACTCTTTTGTGCAGAAAAAAATTATTTCTGCTTCTTATTTTGCTTGCCCTTTTCAACGCGCTCGGATTTGCTTTGATTGCTGGTTCGCTTTTTACTCTTCCCCTTTCGGCTTTGACGATGATGTATGTTTACTTCGAGCTCACAAAACCGGCTGTTGAAGAGACTTTGCAGGACAGGGCGTTTGACGTTGAAGATGAGATTATGGGTGCAACCCAGAAAGAAAAAATCTAAATATATCGGCTTAAAATTTTGGGCTGCGGCTTTGAAAAACGCTCAATCATGTACCGAACATAGTACACTTCATTCGCGTTTTTCTTTGCCTCGCCTCAAACTTTTAAGCCTCTAACAGCAAAAGCGAAAGCTTGCACTAACAATTAGTTGGAGGCTCCATGAAAATTATTCAGATGTCGGTTTTTATCGAAAATACTTACGGCAGGCTTTACGGTTTATGCGACGTGCTCGGGAAAAATCATATAAACATCAAAGCTTTGACTTTGGCCGAAACTCCGGACTTTGCGGTTGTGCGCATAGTTGCCGATAAGTCCGAAGAGGCCATGAAAATTTTAAAAGAAAACGGATTTACGGCGACCATTGCGCACATAGTTGCCGTGGAAGTTCCTGATACCCCCGGCGGGCTTACCGACATTCTAAAAATTTTAGCCGACAACAAAATAAACATAGAGTATATGTACGGATTTGTGGAACAAAAAGCTCATAAAGCTATGATGGTTTTTAAGTTTGAAGACATAGATAAAGCTTTGAGTATTCTCTGCGCTAATAACGTTTCAGTAGTATCGAAATTTCAGGCATGCTAATGGATGAAAAGAAAAAAATCGCGGTTGTAGGCGTAAGCGAAAATCAGGAAAAGTTCGGATATAAAATATTTGCGGATTTGCTTGCCGCAGGTTTTGATGTTGAAGCTGTAGGCGTTCGCGGCGGAACAGTTTGCGGAAAAACAATTTGCAAATCTTTGGACACACTTCCCTGCGTTCCGGATATTGTGATAACCGTTGTTCCTCCCGTCGGAACCGATAAAGCCGTGGACGATTGCATTAAGCTCGGCGTGAAAGAGATATGGATGCAGCCGGGTTCTAGATCTGAAAAGGCTGTAATAAAAGCCCGGGGTGCAGGTATAAAGGTTATAGATAGAGACTGTTTTATGACCTTTCACGGAATCTGGTAAGTGTTTTTGTCATTCCCGTAAAAACGGGAATCGGTTTTTTGGGAATTGCGTCCCCAAACCCGCCTTACTTTTGTCCGGCGACAAAACAAAAACAAAAACAAAACAACAAGGAACACATGAAAAACAAATTATCCGGCGTAGACGCAATATTCTTCGATATGGACGGCGTGGTTATAGATTCCATGCCATATCATTTTATCTCGTGGTTTGAGACGCTCAGAAAATACGGCGTGCGCGTCGAGCCGATGACGATTTTTGAAATGGAAGGCGCGAAATGGGAGAAGGTCATAAAATACTCTTTTAAAAAAAGCGGCAAGAAACTTACAAAAGAGCTTGCGACAAAAATACGTTTCGAAAGAGAAACTCTTTTTACGGGCCATTTCAAAAGATATATCTTCGACGGAATAGAGGACTTCGTCCTTTCGCTAAAACGACGCGGGCTGCTCGTCGGTATTGTTACGGGTTCATCGCTATCCGAAGCGAAGAGAATGCTTCCGAAAAAACTTTATTCTCTTTTCGATACCGTTGCTGCCGGAGATATGGTAAAAAGAGGTAAACCTTTTCCGGATTCTTACCTGCTTGCCGCGAAAAACCTCAACATTTCCCCCAAAAAAGCTCTTGTTATAGAAAATGCGCCTTATGGCATAAGGGCCGCCAAAGCCGCCAAAATGAAATGCTTTGCCATAGCAACAACCCTTCCGAAGACATCTCTAACGCAAGCCGACAAGGTTTTTGACACCCATAGAGATTTGTATCACTACTTTAAAACACATTGAAAAATCAGTCACTTTATCTTTTGAGCTTATACTGCGTCAGAGGCTCAGTTATGTACTGAACGTAGTACACTGCCCTCGCCTCTTCCTTGTCTAAGCTCAAAATATTTCGTGCTAACGACAAAGCAGATTGCGGGTCAAGCCCGCAATGACAAACTTTTAATTAGCCGTTGCTGTTAAGGCTCCTTTGCGCGAGCCAAAGGCGAAAGATTTTTGGAAAAATCTGTAAAAGCAGTTGACGTGTCTTGTCGCCTCAGGCATCTTGTGAACGGAAAAACTTCAAGGGCGTGTCTAATTTTTATGTGTTTGAGCACGTAAATCGCGCGAGTTTATAAAAATTGCCCGTGAAGTTTTGAAGTGAACGCGTGTCAGCGACGGGCGTTTTGCTTACTTTTTCGCTCGTGAAAAAGTAAGGCGGGTTTGGGAGCGCAACTCCCAAGAGCAGTTTGGGCTGCAATCCCAAGAAAAAATAGTTTCACGTGAAACATTCCCCTTTGTGTGTTCTTGCTTCTTTCAAAAATAGTTTGTATAATTCTTTCCCTTCGCATTAACATCGTCGGAAACGGAGATAGGTAAATGAAAAAAACTTTTACATGGAGGCACTTCGCGCCTTTTATAAATTCTCAAAGCGTAGCTTATCTTTCGACAATCAATAAAAATATCCCCCATACCCGAGGAATGCTCAACCTTTCAAATAAAGCAAACTTTCCAAAACTTCAAAAACTTATCGAAACAGGAACTCTCTACTTTACTACCAATAAGTCTTCTTCAAAAATGCTCCAGATATCTAAAAACAATAGCGCAAGCGTCTACTTTTGTGACAACAATACTTTTTACGGCCTTCTTCTCATCGGTAAAATAGAGGTTGTAACGGATAACAAGGTGAAGCAAAGCTTCTGGCAGGATGGATGGACAATTTATTACCCCAAAGGTTCGGGCGATAGCGAATACCAGCTTCTGAAGTTTATTGCCAAAGAATACAGATATTACGACGGGAAGTTTGAAGTTTACTCGGGCGAGTTTTAACGCTGAGTCTGTATGTTTCACGTGAAACATCAAAGCTAAAACAAGGGAATCATGTTTGATATAGCGATAATATTATTCTTATGTTTGTTTTTTGCGATCTTTTTCGTAAGAACGCTAATGTTGAGAAAACAAAGTATCAAATTCTTTATGTTTGCCAAAACTGACAAAAACGATTTTATCTTGGCGCCCATAATGATTCTATACATATATTCTATGGCTGCATCTGCGACAAACTTACCCTTCCCTTCAATATTAAAAACCCCTATTTTCCAAAGCATTCCAGTCTCTTATATAGGCTTTTTCTTATCTTTGGCAGGATTGTTTCTCTATATATGGACTCTTGTGTCATTCAAAAACTCATTTAGGGTCGGCATAGATACTAAAAATCCGGGAAGTCTTATCACTTCTGGCGCTTTTGCCGTAAGCAGAAATCCGATATATGTGTCATTTGCGATGTTGTTTCTTGGAATTTTGTTGATGCATCCAAATATCGCCGTTATATTTTTCTTTTTTTGCATATTTTCTCCTGCCATATACAGACAAACTTTACGTGAAGAAAGATTTATGCGTGAGCATTACGGGCAGGAATACGAAGAATATGCCAAGAAAGTTAGACGCTTCATATAGATTTTGTCGTGTCTTGTCGCCTCACGCATCTTGTGAACAGCCGCAGTGCGACGAATAAGGAGTACATGTCTGCGGCGGGTGCGAGATGTGAGCACCCAATCCTTTATAAGCATGTCTAATTTTTATGTGTCTGAGCACACAAAGTGTGCGAGTTTATAAAAATTGCCTGCGAAGTTTTGAAGTGAACGCGTGTCAGCGACGGGCGTTTTGCTTACTTTTTCGCTCTTGAAAAAGTAAGGTTGGTGCAGGGCGCAGCGCCTGCAATAGCAGGCTTCGGGGATGTAATCCCAGAGAAATAATGGTTTCACGTGAAACATAAACCTATATATAAAGGACACAAGGAGTAACCATGAGTAAAATTATAGCAATTGCCAACCAAAAAGGCGGGGTCGGCAAAACAACAACTGCGATTAATCTCGCGGCAAGCCTCGCGCAGCTCGGACAAGAGTGTCTGCTTATAGATATGGACCCTCAAAGCAACGCCACAAGCGGTCTCGGGATAAACAAAAGTGCGTTGGAAAAGAATATTTACAGCGTGCTTATCGACGAAATTGCTCTTGAAGACATTCTGCAAAGCACCGCTATGGATTGGCTGGATGTCGCTCCGGCGACCACAGACTTAAGCGGCGCTGAAGTCGACCTTGTTAACATGGCCGACAGGGAAAAGAAGCTTAAAAATGCTTTGGAAAAGTTCCAAAAAGTTTACAAATACATTATCATAGACTGCCCACCGTCGCTCGGACTGCTGACGATAAACGCTTTGGTTGCGGCGGATTCCGTGATAATTCCCATGCAGTGCGAATTTTTTGCCTTGGAAGGCTTAGGGCAGCTCTCTAAAACCATTTTTGCGTTAATGCAAAGCTACAATTTAGAGCTCGAAGGTGTTTTGTTTACGATGTTTGATTCAAGAACGAATCTTTCTCAGCAGGTTGTCGAAGAGGTCAAAAAATTCTTTCAGGAAAAGGTTTACGAAACAAAAATACCGAGAACCATTAAAATTGCCGAGGCGCCGAGTTTCGGTAAACCTGTGCTTTTGTATGACCCGAAAGGGAAAGGGACAATAGCGTATATGGACTTTGCCAAAGAGTTTTTGAATAGAGAGCAGTTGAAATAGATAGCGACTTAAAATTTTGGGCTGCGGCTTTGAAAAATTATCGCTCATGTACCGGCCGCTCTGCTTTACTTAGGTACACATCGCTCAGTTTTTCTTCGCCTCGCCTCAAATTTTTAAGCCTTTAACGACAAAGCCAAATACTTGTCGTGACGAAGCCTTGGCGAATGCGAAATACTTTGCGTTACGTGTATGCCCACATTCATTGTAGCGAACGTATATCGTGCGTTTGTAAAACAAAATTAAATTTTTAATACGGAGAAAATTATGCAGAAAAAAGCTTTGGGAAGGGGACTTGAATCGTTGATGCCGGGCCTTGGCGCGCAGAGAACTTCCGACGGAGAAACCGTTATAACCATACCGTTAAACAAAATAAAACCCAACAGATTTCAGCCGAGGAAAAAGTTTGACAAAGACAAACTTCAAGAGCTTGCGGACTCCATCAACAAGCACGGTCTAGCGCAGCCTATTTTGGTTGCCGCTTCGATAGTGCCGGGGGAATACGAAATAATTGCCGGCGAACGCCGCTTTCGCGCATCGAAACTTGCGGGGAAAAAAGATATAAAGGCTATTGTCAGAGCTGCCGCGGACGACCGCCAGAGATTTGATTTGGCGCTCATCGAAAACATTCAAAGAGAAAACTTGGACCCTGTTGAGGAAGCAAAAGCTTTTAAAAGACTTTTGGAAGAGTTCGGCCATACGCATGAGCAGATTGCCGCGACTGTTGGCAAAGACCGCTCGGTAATTTCAAACAGTTTGAGGCTTTTAAATCTTCCGGAAGACGTTCAGATTTTAATCAGCGAGGGGACGATTTCGGCTGGACACGGAAGAATGCTTGCGGGTATAGAAGACGCCGATAAACTTAAAGAGCTTGTCCAGCAGATAATAAACGAAAAGCTTTCTGTTCGCGCGGTTGAAGGCTTAGTTTCCAATCTAAAGCCTGCATCTAAAAAGGGGTCGAAGACCCCCAGGAAGCAGGAAGTTGAACTTGTCCATTTTCAGGAAGAACTTCAAAGAAAGCTTGGCACTAAAGTCAATATTTTGGGCAATAGCAAGAAAGGCAGAATAGAAATCCGTTACTTTTCGCTTGCGGATTTGGAACGCATAGCCAACGAACTCAAAATAATCCTTTAATTTGTTGATAAATCTGGGCCTAACTTTTCAGTATTTATCTTTTTTGCAAATACCTGTCGATTATAATTCAATAAAACTATTGAAAAATCAATCAATAAATTGAAATTACCTCAATTATGTTAAGTTGAGACCTTCTTAGGCAGTCATTGTGTATAAGTTGTTGATAATCTCGCTGCGCTGAGCTTCATTCCAGAGAAAACTGGAGTCAGTTTTGCAAGCGCTGCGCCTTGCAACCGCCTTACTTTTGTCCAGCAACAAAAGTAAGCAAAAGTGCCGTCGCCAACGCGCATTCGCTCCAAAATTTAATAGGCAATTTTTATAAACTCACGCGTTTTGCGCGTTCAAACACATAAAAATTAGACACGCCTATTAAATTTTTCGCTCATGAGATGCGCGAAGCGACACAACAAAGAATAAGAATATGACCACAATAGAGATAAATGAAGAATTCAAGCATGCCTATAACTTAATTTCAAAAACCGCCGACTGCGTTTTTGTTACGGGCAACGCCGGCACCGGCAAAACCACGTTTTTGCGCTACTACATTACCCGCGCTGCAAAAAAAACCGTGGTTCTTGCGCCAACTGGTGTCGCGGCGCTTAACGCCGGCGGGGAAACCGTCCACTCTTTTTTCAATTTTAAACCGGACGTAACTCTCGCCAAAATAAAAAAGAAAAAACTTTCCGAAAATTCTATTTACAAAAAAGTCGAGACAATCATTATTGACGAAGCCTCGATGCTTCGCTGCGATTTATTAGACTGCATAGATAAATTTCTGCGCATAAACAGAGACGCGCACAGTTTGCCTTTCGGCGGCGTGCAGATGGTTTTCATCGGGGACTTGCAGCAGCTTCCTCCGGTAGTTCGCAAGGAAGAAGCTCATATTTTTAACAGCGTTTACAAAACGCCTTATTTTATCGGCGCGTATTCTTTAAACGAGTGCATGCTTCACAGTGTTGAGCTAAAAAAAGTTTACCGCCAACAGGACGCGGAGTTTATATCCCTTTTGAATTCAGTGAGAAACGGACTTGCCGGCGACGCGGAGCTTGCGGCGTTAAACAAAAAAGTTAAGAGGGATTTCATACCAAAATCAATGTCCGTTTATCTTACCACAACAAATAAAAAAGCGGCGGAGATAAACCGCAAATATCTTGACCAGCTTGAAAATAATAAAGTAGTGTTTCACGCCGAAACAGAAAACATAGACGAGAACTCAAAAGCGCTGCCTGCCGAAACCGAGCTTGTGTTGAAAAGAGGCGCGCAGATTATGATGGTGAACAACGATTCAAAAAATAGGTGGGTTAACGGAAGCATAGGAATTGTCGAGGATATTCGTCCTGATATAAACTCCGATAAAATGTTAATTTCGGTAAAGTTTCCTAACGGCAGAATAGAAAATGTCGAGCCGTATAAGTGGGAACTTTTCAAATACAAATGGAACGACGCGCTCAAACAGATTGAAACCGAGAGCGCCGGATTTTTTAAACAGTATCCGCTGAAACTTTCTTGGGCCGTCACAATACACAAAAGCCAGGGGAAAACTTTCGATAACGTAGTTATAGATATGGAATACGGCGCGTTTGCGCCCGGGCAGCTCTATGTGGCGCTGAGCAGAGCGGTGACGTTTGACGGAATAACTTTATCTAGACCTCTGACAAAGCGCGATATTCTCACCGCAAAATTCTAGCGCTTGAAAAGTTGTTTCCTCGCCCCTTGCGGGAGAGGTGTCAGCTAAGCTGACGGTGAGGGGTTGCCGTCATTGCGAGGTTGACGAAGCAATTTAGAAATTAAGATTCTGGATTGCCGCGCTTCGCTCGCAATGACAAAAATCAGACATATAACAAAATAAAAAAGCCTCCGGATTTTAATTTCCGAAGGCTTTTTGTTTTATAGTATATTTTAGTGCGAAGTGACAAACTTAAAGGAAGTATAAACTCAAAAGACGAAGCGCTAATCGTGTCTTAATGCGTCTATCGGGTTTAAGAGGGAAGCTTTTCTTGCGGGCCAAACGCCGAACACAAGTCCGGTGATGGCGGAAAAACAGAAAGCTAAAACTATCGAGAACGGCGTTACCGTTGTTGTCCATCCGGCGACCGCGCTTATTATGAACGCCGCTCCGGCGCCGAAAATTATTCCTACTATTCCGCCTACGATGCAAACGAAAACCGACTCTATTATAAACTGAAACAAAATATCCGCATTGTTGGCGCCTATGGCTTTGCGAAGCCCGATTTCTTTGGTTCTTTCTGAAACGGAAACGAACATAATGTTCATAATTCCTATTCCGCCGACAAGCAAGCTTATGAAAGCTATCGCGCCCAAAAGCAGCGAAAACGCGCTTGCCATAGAGTTCATCGTAGCCTGAATTTCCGCCATGTTGCGCACGCGCACCGCGTCTGTCGTGGTAAGAGGGATTCTATGAACCACCATCAAACGCTGCGTAATCATATCGGAAACTTCGTTCATGTCCGCGTCGTCTTTTACCTGCACGTCCATGCTGCTTAAATATTGCGTCCCTATGACGCGGTACATTGAAGTGTTAAGAGGAATAATAATTCTGTCGTCTTGATCTTGGTAACCGTTTGAACCTTTTTCAGGAAGCACGCCTATAACCTGAAAATCTATCCTGTTGATTTTTACGAATTCGCCTACCGGATTAAATTCGCGGCTTCCCCAAATTTGGTTTATAACTGTTTTTCCGACGACAGCTACTCTCTGCCTTTGCAGGTTTTCTGTTTCGGTAAACCACCGGCCGACGGTCGGCTCGGCGCTTCTCATGTCAGCGTAAGCGACGGAAACACCGTAAAGCGTAGTGTTATAGTTCGCGCCGTTGGCCACTATCTGCACTCTGCCGTTGGCGTATCCCGATATCGCGGAAATGCCCGGAACATTTTTTAAAAGGTCGTCTATATCTTCGGGAATCATGCGCATTCTCGCGCCGGTGTCGGAAGATATTCCTCCGTGCTGAGATAATCCCGGCGAAACGCTCAAAAGATTGGAGCCCAAGCTTGCCACCTGGTCCTGAATGGCTTTTTGCGCGCCGGTTCCTACGGCAAGCATGGCTATTAAGCTTGCCACGCCTATCATAACTCCGAGTATGGAAAGAACGGAACGCATTTTGTTGCCCACCAAAGCGCGCGCGCCCTGTTCGAAATAATCTTTTATTCTGGAAAAAGAAAAAGCTTTGTGCTCGAAAACGCTTGCGCGCTCTTTGTCCGAAGTTTGGGGGATCTTTTTTGTAGTTTCGTCTGAAATTATCAGGCCGTCCTGCACCTTTATGGTGCGAGTGGCGTAAGCGGTAAGCTCCGGCTCGTGCGTAACCATGACTATCGTTATTCCCGCAGCGTTTAAATCTTTCAATATCTGTATAATTTCTTTCGTGGATTTTGTATCAAGGTTGCCGGTCGGTTCGTCAGCGAAAATAACGAGGGGTTTGTTTATCAGCGAACGCGCGATTGCCACTCTCTGCTGCTGCCCGCCGGATATTTCGTTCGGCCTGTGGTCCATTCTGTCTTTGAGGCCGACCATCTCAAGAAGCTTTATCGGGTTTTCGTGTTTTTTCTCGTCTTTAGAGTTGGCGTAAATGACAGGAAGTTTTACGTTATCCAGCACCGTGAGTTTTGTAAGCAAGTTGAACTGCTGGAAAACAAAACCTAAATAATGATTGCGCAGCGCCGCAAGCTCGTTATCGGTATACTTTGAAACTTCTATTCCGGCAAGTTTGAATGAGCCCGAGCTCGGCTTGTCCAGTAACCCCAAGATATTCAGTAGGGTAGACTTTCCGCTTCCGCTTGCGCCCATTATGGCTACAAACTCGCCCTGATAAATGTCGAGGTTTATGCCGTGCAAAACCGGCACGTCGAGTTTTTCTAAGTGATATGTTTTGGTTAAATTTTTTAGCTCAATTACTTTCATAAATCCGCCAAGTCTGTCATCTATTTCTATCTGCTCATAAAGGATTTTGTTTTTTGCTTAGCTTGGGCTTTAAAAGTCACTATGGTCTCGTCCTGTGTAAGCCCGGAAGCTACTTCGGTCCACCTGCCGTCGGTTATGCCGGGCTGTATCTGACGGGTTTCAAAAACGCCTTTGCCCTTTTCTACCGTCACAAATTTTTTGCCGCTGCGGTCGGTAATGAAAGAGTTCGGAATAGACCACGCGTTGTCTTTCGATTCCGCCGGGACCGTTATCGTCGCCGTCATTCCGGATCTGAAAACCGCCGGCTCTTTTATCGGGCGGATTTTTATAAGATAAACGGTAACGTTGCTTATGACCTGAGATTCGTAAGCCACGTGTTCCACGATTCCCTGAAACGTTTCGTCGGGATAAGCGTCGAGAGACATATCGAGCTTATCTCCGAGCCTTATGTATCTCAAATCGGTTTCGTCGACGTCGGATTCTACTATAAGCTGGTCGGCCATAACCAAAGGCGCGTCCGTAGTGGCTACGGTTTGTCCGGGCTCGTTCTGGCGCAAAATTATAAAGCCGTCCATCGGGGCGGGGATAGGCGTGGGTTTGTATATGGTAGTCCATCTCTTGTATTCTTCGGGACCCTGCTGTCTTGCGGCGTCGATCATCGCGGCTCTTTCGCTCGAACTCATCCACATTAAAACCTGACCTTTTTTCACATGGTCGCCTTCGTTAACCAATATTTCTTCGATGCGTCCGGCAAAAGGCGGCTGTATCTGGAGCCTGTTTCTCGGGCTTACCGAGCCGGTCTCTCTGAACACGACGCTTATGTTTCTCTGCGACATTTTTGTACGCTTGTCCACGGCGTCGCCGGCCGGCTTAAAAATAAAATACGCCGCGGCGGCAACAACCAAGACGATTAATGCAATAATTATTTTCTTTTTCATATAAAATCCTTTCCCGTTTAAATGTATCTTTTAGTTGTTGATTGCCGTTTCGGCGCCTTGACCCAAGAAGTTGTTCCACTTTACCCTTGCGAGCTCGGCGGCTTTTTTGGCGTTAAGAAAGTTTGTCTGCGCCGTTATAAAGTCGTTTTGAACCAAATACCAATCTTGGTATGTCGAAAGGCCGTTGACATACTGTTTCGTGGAAATTTCCGCCTGCAGCGACGAAGCTTCCAAGTAGTTGTCTGTCGCCGTAATATATTCGTAAGCGTCTAAAACGTCGTTAAAGTTCGACACCGCCTGCGCAAGCAAACCGTTTTGCGTATTTGCAAAGCTTCTTTGCGCCATCTCGGATAAATTGGACGCTATGCTCACGTCCGAAATGCGTTTACCGCCGGTAAATAGCGGATAAGAAGCGGAAATTCCGACATTCCATCCGGAATTGTTGGGAAGCCACTGGCTTCCGAAACGCGAGATGCCGCCGTCCAAACTTATTTCCGGGAACCATTCGCCTTTTGTGGCGGCCGACGCGGCCTGCGCGCTTTGAACGGAATACTGCGCGTATAAATATTCGGGAATAGTTTTTATCAGTTCGCCAAAATCCGGCTTGTCTACTTGTTTTTCTTCCGACGGAAGCTTCTCGGCCGGTTCAAGCACGGCGTTGTCGTTTCTGCCTATTGCGGCAAGAAGCGCCGCCGAAGCGGT
>Ga0123357_10007424_pt1 | contig 13545 bp, 10 predicted proteins | sample TergutEmb28metaG_FD_89873 | JGI IMG/M metagenome (GOLD analysis project Ga0123357, IMG submission 89873) | Embiratermes neotenicus P4 segment gut microbial communities from Petit-Saut dam, French Guiana - Emb289 P4 | ecosystem: Host-associated > Arthropoda: Insects > Digestive system > Gut ... | reverse complement strand
TGTAGCTATATTTTGTTATATTAAATATTATATGTTGTGTTTGACGGATATTATTTTCTTATTTGACTTAATTCAACACACAACGGGATGATTGCATTCAGATTAAAATTTTATGTTCTTCAGAAATTATAATTACATAATATATCAAATAAAACAGAAAGTCAATCCTTGTTGTAGCCCATGGTGGTACAAAACAAATGTATGACTAATTAAATCGAGTACATCCCAATGAACTGAAGACATGTGGACTAAACCCTTATAGTGATTCTGAAGTAGGTAATTTGTGTTGTGATTATGGAAATTTGAAATATATGGAAGAAATGTCATTCCACAGGGTCCAGAAGATGACAAAAAACCTTAGCACTCACAGGCATTAATGGGTAGCCATTTCAAGAAACACGTTTTACTTTAAACTGTACTCACAAATTTTATGTATAACTTACTCTGACTGATGTATTTATAATTTAATGATCTTATTACTTAAGGAAAACATAGCAATATATTCTGTCCTCATTATTTGCAGAAATTTTACTATTATAAATCAATGATATCGACCCTGTATCATACAGTTCACGGTATAGTGCAACTCTTTCTTCCTTCACTACAGTTTACTGCCCACATGGAACCATTAACATATGTAGCATAAAATTTAATGTTTATGTAACTTACTTTTGAAGTGGCTGCTAAATATAGTTAATACCTTAAAATCAGTGACATGGAGTCAATTAATGCTCAGCTTCTACCATTTTTATCAACATTGCATGAACATGCACACCTGACTATGTTCATTCATGAACACATTTCTGTCAACAAATGACAGGTGTGAGTATTCAGCATTCTGCAACATACCACCAATACTGTAAGATGACAAGAACTGTCCAGTGACCAGGGCAGAGTTAAGCCCTGCAAAGAATTGTCTTAATATTACACACTTCTACATGTGCAGAATAATCTACTGTACACCACATCTGATGCACTCATGACTTTATACAACAAACGCTTCCAATTTTACATGTCAGAAAACTTTCTGTACACTGCAGTATGATTAATAACTTACAATAGTTTTGAGTGAAAATAATATGTTTCAGACTGAAAATACACGCATGATGTATCTCTGAAAGTTGCTTTCTTGATGCAACAGTACCAAATTTTGGTTATAGTGGACAGACATCCTGGTTGGAATCTTTTCTTAAATGGGCAGGACGGACAGCCAGACGGATCAAAGTGAATCTATGGCTTAATTTGGGCTGCTGCTATGAATTTCCCAGATGTTAAGCATCTAAAAGGAGAAGTAAGATAAGTTCAACATTCACATTACCCTATGGACTAATAATGTTTAAGGAGCAATGTATGGAGAATAGAAGCGCTAGTAGTCAGTACTAAGGAGGCTGGTGTAGAAGTAAAAGATGAGAAAACTAAGTATATATGTGTGTCACAGCAACAGAACACAAGAAAACATCACAACATAAAGACAGACAACAAATCCCTGGAAAATGTGGCAACTCTCTAATATTTGGGAATGACCCTAACAAATCAAAATTCCATGCATGAAGAAATTAAGAGCTTATTAAATTCAGGGCATTCCTGCTATCATCAGATACAAAATTTTATGTCTGCTTGCTTGCTACATAAACACATAAATATTAGAATATACAGAGCTATAATTTTTCCTGTTGTGAAAATTGGTCTCACATTAAGGGAAGAACACAAGCTCAGTACATCCGAGACTAAAGTGCTGAGGAAGATATTCGTGCTTGGGCCTAAGAGGGACGAATAAATAGAAGGCTTAAAAAAAACTGCAAAATGAGGAGCTTCATGGCTTGTACTCCTTGCTAAATATTATCTGGATATTCAAATCAATGAGCATGAGATGGGCAGGGCATGAGGCACACACGAGGAAAAACAGAAATATAGACAGGGTTTTGTGGGGCCACCTTACAGAAAGAGACAACGTTGGAAGATGTGAGGATAATTCTAAATTGGATCTTCAACATGTTGACAGAGTGTGAACTGGATCAGTGTGGCTAAGAGAAAGGAACAGAGGCAAGCTCTTATGAACACTGTAATAAACTTCCAAGTTCAACACAATGCAGGAAATTTCTTGACTAGCTAAGGTGTTACTAGCTTCACAAGAAGGATTGTGCTCATGGAAATAGTTAGGTTTTCAGAATATATGATGTAAAGACGAAGTAACTGAAAAGTGGAGAAAATGATGTGAAGATTTGGCGTTGGTATCATTCAACTAGAATTATGACGGCAATCAAATAGCAAAGTTTGAGACAGACAGCATATGTACGTGTAGCATGTATGGTTATAGATGGGATGGGAATGTTAAAACAAATCTAATGGACAGCTTTTAAGGATAGATATGAGCAGGTGTGAATTTTAACATTAGCATATTACAAACTACAAGCATCCATGTAAAACAAGGCGGTATACATGTCACAACTCAAGAACCACTCAAGAGATTTCCATGAAATTTAATACTGAAAAAATTGTTTAAAAACCCAAGGCGGTTCATTTCATATTTACCAGGCTCATTTTAATGAATGATTTATATGGCAACCTACAAGCATCTGCATTGCCACTCTGCATGCACATACAGTTCGTTGTAGCACTATTATTAGGATACAGGCAAAACACAAACTACCTAGAGCAACAGATGCATACAGCAACAATTAAACCATAATAAAACTAGTTAACCCACGTATGCCTACATTTCCCAAGTTCTTAATTTTCTTTGCCTTTCCTTTTCCTAAAAAAAATTATGTCACCACACTCAATATAGAAGTCCCATGTTACTCCACATCTGGGATGGCAGACAGCCCAAACAAACCACCAGTCTTTTCTGAATCTGCTGAGACAATTATAGCTCTAGTCTGATAAATCATTCATCTCTACCTTAATAGGGAAATTCAGTACATATCTGAAACAATCATGTCTTATGAAATTTTCCAAATATATACATCATTTTGGCATATTAAAATAACATACAAAATAATGATATGTATAAATTAGTACATGCCTCAAACTCTTTCTTGAAGTAAATAAAAGACTGCTCCCATACGCCGGAAATTGTATGTTGTGGGAGATAAACACTTACCAATCTTTACTGATAGGAGCCATGAAAGAAACACATTCACACATGATGACATGTTCGTTATATACACAACGTAAATTACATGTGGGCCACGTCATGCTAACAGAGATAGTACAGAGCTGTGTCTTCAAAATGCAGTTAACAGTTTAACTTTCACACGATGGGGGAAGAGAGAAGACTCATGAGCACTTACCATACAAAATCCACTGAATAAGCATAAAAGAGTACAAAACAACACCCAAACATAAAAGCACTTTCTTGGCAGCCTTGCCACATGAAAAGGACTGAATGTCACACATTACTGGTTCATTTACATTAACTGTTACTAATGCAGTAACTGTGATATGCATTGTAAGCTCATGCACAGTCACCAGTCAGTGACCCCAAATCTGAGATCATCTATTAAAATGCATTGTAACTTCCCAGTCGTATGGTGAACACACTTCATATATCCCCGTCACATATCTAAGAATTACTTCAGTCAAAAAATTCCGGTGTTTACAGTCACACTAATGGTCACACTACCTATTTTTAAAATCACACAAGTTTTCTAGACAAAATATCCCCAGCTTCCTCAGATATATAAAATTTGGTTATTAAATTTTATTCCTTCTGTCCCACACATGAAGCCTAATTTACGACATTTAGGGTTCCAAGCCTTATTGGTTTTACTTACTTCCCACACATCAGTACAAAATGTTCCTATTAGAAATCAAAACCATGTAAATAATCGGAAACACACTATATTTTAAGGTACATGTTCTGACTTCCCAGTTTCTAAAAGTTGACATTATGCTGACGATTTTTCATATCATGCTGGCACATGTATATGAAGAGAAAATTTGTTCAAATTTTTTCACCTGATTATTTTACTCTGCCAATTTATTACACTTAGAAATATTCATCACTATTATTGAATGTAATTTTACTTTTAGACATTCCTCACAAAATGAAGAACTTCTGTGTTAAAGCAAAGATTTTAAACTTACATGTAACGAATATTTGCTGGGCTTTCTGTGAAGGTTATTTTTATACAATCAGTATGTCTCACATTCTGAAACGACTTAAGATATTTACCAAATGTAATTGCTTGACAGATGCTTGATTAACAAATATATAAAATAATTAATTAGAGTTTAGAATTTTAAAAACTGTTTGTTAATTGTTCAGCTTGTTCTCTTCAACAAGGCAGAATGAAAGAAAATTAGCAGTAAAGACTCAATCTCATACATTGTACATAGTATACTAACACATTAAGTTTCTGCCACTCTGGCATTGTGGTATGCTATTATAACAACTGTCTCATTCCAGCTACAAAAATTGACAATTTGTTTCAATAAGCATTAATAAAATTTGCCCATATGTTCAGATGTTGATAGGAGGTACAGAATCTCTCCAAGGAAGCTCTCTAAATTTGATGCCCAAACTGAATGACAGTGTTCATTTATGATTGATCAGTTCCTTTGTACAGTACAATACACCATTACAAAACCTTAGAATTCCAAAGAAGAGAAATTTCTTTTATGAAAGCAAAAAGAAATATTTGGTACAGAAAACAACTAATTAAGGTTTATAACATATTTGTAAGGGGCTGGTTTAGTATGTTTTACTGTACATTTAATTACATTTGTAGACTTCAAGTAATATAAGAGAATTGCAAACTCTGTGTCAACTATACACAAAACTGCAGAGAACAATGAAGAAAGTGACAAAGCCAACATTTTAACACTGAGCAGTATTTGCATATTGCTGGAGAGAAACACTGTGGCAAGCCTTACGTCCTCCTCAAAATTTATCATATGTGCCTTTCTTAACTTCAATTGGATTGCACAGTACTGATGTCCAACACAAAAATACAGACACAACCTTCTCTTGCAAGCAACCTACAAATTCATACATCTGTAACCTACTCTTTGCTTGGTGATGAAATTGTTCAATTATATACTATTTTTCCTTCTTTTATGTCATTCTACAGTCTCAAATTTCACATCTTTCAATATATATTTTCCTTTCCTTTGCACATTCCACGCCCCAGCCTTGTTACATTTCTCTCCTCTTATGAGAATTATGACATAAAAACACCAATTTGTGATGTGTTAGTTCCACCTAAAAACTTGTATTACTTGGGAATTCCTGTTAGCATGCTGGCACATGGGAAGAGTTTTCAATGTGTCTGTAACTTTTGTACAAATACCCTGTTTTTTTTAACGAAATAGCATTCTTGATTTCATAGCTGTTTGAACAGACATAACATGTAACATATATTTCTTTAATTCATGCCTAAAATTACATTATAGTGGACCATCTAAGCCAAGTTTTAAATAATCCAAAAATATTTTCATTTCTTCAAGAAACGTTAAGTTTTGCTGGATAAAAAATGTAATCAAACATTTTAAATTTGCAAGGAATATTTCATAAGTATTTACTATATATGCTGTGTGGCTGAAATTACATTAGAAGTATTACACAAAATGAATTAACAGATATAATTACTTTATCCCATCTCTTAATGACATCAATATTCCCTTATCAGTTTCAAGTTTTACATTAATATCAAAATTAAAGAGAAGACAGTGCCTGAAATTAATAGTCTAACAGTAAAATAATGAAAAACTGAGCGTGGTTTTTTGCACCTCCTTATAAAATTGAAGTTAAGAAAGGAGTAATGAAGAATATATTTACTTGTTAACATAGTTATCAAATTGACCATATAGTACACATATACACAAAATTCACAAAGTGAGGGAGAACCGCCACTTTTCCAACTCAGTATCAGAACTCCCCGCTCTCAGCACCACGGCCCATGCACACACACGAAGAGATATACTGTCTCATTCCGCCCACCCTCTCTGACCCAACCCGTCTGCTTATTTCCTTGTCATATTGCTGCATACTCGCTGACCTCACATCTGCCATTGAGGATGTGGGTTCATATGTTTCCACATGCTTCTCTCCTTCATCTCTCTCCTCATCAGCAAGGATATCAGCAGGTGTATCATATATGCCTGTGCTCTTGTTTAGCTCCTTGTCACTGCTATAGCTTTGACCTGCACTACTTGCTCGTATTTCTGAAATGTTCTCATAAATCCCACCCTCATCTTTGTCTGGATCACTGTCGCCACTGTAATGCCAAACATCTTCGCCTGTGATTTCTGCTACATTCTCGTATGTTCCCTGCCGTTCCAAGTCCTTGCTGTACTGTTGCATAACTAGTCCTATTCGTTCTGTGGATGCATCAGAAGCCCCTAGTCTTTCGATATCCCGGATATATTGTTGTACCCCCTGCCTAGCTTGTTCTGCTGTCATTTCATATGCCCCATGTCTTTCTGTGGCTTCCCTTTCAGTTTTTCTGTAACTTCGGTTTGGGCAGCCCTCATCAAGAGTCCTGCGTCTACTTGCCTCTCGATCAAACCATCGTGACCCTCGACCTGTGCGACCATTTGTGGACACATCATATGAGCTGTGACTTTCAGGGTCCCTATTAGGAAAGTGTCGAGAACCCCATCCTCCAGTTCTAGTGTCTGCGGTACACAATACATGATGTCTATTCACACTGGAGCCAGCCCTGCGAGACACTGAGGGTGACTTACCCTCTTGGCTGCTAGGACTTGCTACTTTGCGATGCCTGCTTCTTGCAAACACTCGTGAGATGCTGCCCCATGTACCACCCCGACTACCACTACGGCCCTGCTGCTGGGACACCACTGGAGGTGGTAGTGGGTGATGTTGGGGGTTCTTTATCCCCCGTCGCACTTCCAGCTCCAGAGGGTTGCTCAACTGCTCTACAGATCTGCACACAAATGAAGGACACCAGGTGCCTATTATTTTACATTTGATATTTGCGAAAGATACATAGACAGTCCCCTACTTATGTAAAAGCATGAACCTGCAAATATTTACGTTAAGTTAAATTGTGGATGTGTCAAAAATGGATTAAATATGGGACAAAAATAGATATGAAACACTTGGGTTAAGTTAACACCTGAAAGATCCAGGAATAGACAAAAGGACAGTATGTAAGAAGAAGTGAAGTGGAATTAACTTGCACAGGGTAAGGTTATGTGGTGGAAAATGAGATGATGGATCTTCAGAGGTTCAATTAACAAACAATTCTTGATACAATGAGCAAATATTAACTGATGAATTTGACCCTGTGCTATGGAGTTAGTGAGTCAGTTACTCATCAAGTGACAATCTTTGACACGTTTTCCCACCAAGCAAGAGTGCCCCTTAGCTTCATCATTTCTATCTCTAAACAACACCACTCTGTATAAAAACAATTTTACACAATTCAGTAGTGAAAGTTTTTAATACATTTTATCAAACAACTATAATCTTGGTCCAACATGAACAACTTTATATGAAGATATGATTAACTTTTCACATAAACTGTCATTTGGCTAATACAGGTTTCTTTGCCACTGGTTTATTTTAAACAAAGATAAATAATTAAGATTAGAACTTACAGTCCGTTATCAATGGTTCAGCTTTGACTGGCATCTTTCTCTTTTCAGTCTCTGAATTATCACTGCATTTTAAAATAAATTAAAATTTCTGAAAATCATTTTACCACTTCTGTATTAGTGTTTAATTTAAAAACATTAAACTAATAATAAATTTACATGTTATGGGAAGTTATTCTGTTGAAATAACAAAAATTGTTAGCTTTACCTATGAGAAGATGGTGGAACATGTTTCATTCACTCATCATCTAAAACATCAGCTGTAGAAACAAGAAACAGTATACAACGCATGGAAAGAATAAAGTACAAGAAGTAACCAACAATGATAACAATGTCTTTACTTGAGAAAGCCAAACAACCATGTATTATAAAGAATGAAAAATGTTGTACAGGAAAATCTTTATTTGTATAGCTGTTCTTAATCTGTGTTACTTACTGATTCCATTTAATGACTATAAACCACAGAATGTAATGTACCTTGATAAAACACTGTTGTCCATCGATTTTGAGAATGTGTTGGCATTTAAGGGTGAGAGGGAAGGGCTGCAGTCCTTTGGTGTAGTTGCGGCTGGAAAGGAAGGCAGACTTTAAAATGAAATCTTCAGAACATCACATACTATCTCCTCAGAACATACACAGACTACACACTCTACCACACATTTTAAGACAGTGTGACCAAACTACATCCATATATATATAGTTGTGCTACTGGTATGTGATGCTATAAGAGAGAAAATTAAAATTGATATTAAAATTTATCTATTTGTCAATTATTCATTGTTACATGTTGAAACTTACACTGAACAAAATAAGTAACATCTACAGATAAACATAATTCACATTTTGTACCGCAAAAATTATGCATAGTATGTAGTATTACCAGTGAGAAATAGATTGCATTATTAAATGAACAAGGAAAAAAACAGAGTATGAAAGAAGATAGTCTGAGGTCGCATTTCATCAGCTTGTCACAGTAGCTGATGCCCACAACCACTCACATACACACACACATATCAGTGGATACCAAATATATAGAGATGCTAATGCTTACAAGACAGAAACAAGATGACTAGTACTACTTCTGGATAGCAGAGAGAACTTAAACATACATACATCAGTATATTAGCAAGTGTACAAAAGTACTATTACTTACATACAAGAATTAAAGAATTTTTATTTGGGTCACCAACTGCCACTGACTAATATTGGCAACATTTACAAGAACTTTTTCCATCATCATAAAAATACTCCAAATGATACACCGTGTATTGTTTGAAGTACTTCTGTGATGATGAGAAAAATTCTTGCAAATGCTGCCAATATTACTCAATTACAACCACTGTCACAACCTATCCATTACAACCAACTACCGTTGTCTGTAACCAATCACAAAATTATATTACCTCATGATCCTGAAGATTGCAAGAACAATTTTCACTGCTGTGAGCTTCAAATATCATCTCATATGCTGAGATATTACAAATATATCTGCTGTAAGATATGCTCTAACAGCCTTGTGCATCTTATTTATCTAACAGTGAAACGATACACAGCAATTACACACAGTTTCAACCTTTCCTCTCTCTCTGCTTCACAGGCTTCTGACAATGTAACTTTCCCAAACATGGTCCATAGACTACCAAATTTACTAATTTATCACTTCTTTCTGATTGCATTCTAAGTGTTATATGTTGGTTGGAGTTTTAAATTTTTCATCAAAGAATGTGTTTTACATCAAGTATAACGCAAGTTAATTTGTACCTGATAAAAATTGCATTGGAATTAAATATGATGGAAAAGGGACAATTCTTAATATCATATGTGGCATTTTTACTTGACCAGAATATACATGAAACAGACATGCTGTTTTAATGTGGTCTGTCACAGATGAGATTTGCTGTACTGTAAGTGGCAGTGCTTGTGATGTTTAACACACACTCAACACTTACACTGGTATATGTGTGGTGCTGTTACGGAGGAGAGAACAGATATTGAGTCCATCTCAATATTGCTTCCTCCCAGTGTCATAGTGGGTGTGCCTATGAACAAATGAAACAATCAAACGGACCAAACAACAAAAAATGTATGCAATACAGTCTTTAAATTAACCCTTTGACGCCTAACGACCACTATAGTGGTCGTACCGCACCACTAACCTCTAAACGTTGCAATTTATATATTTATTCAACAAATATAGGTACTGAATATTTTAAACATGGTACATACTCTCCGTTTTTTTCTCCTCAAAATACAGTTTGTTTCATAATTGTAACTTATTGGTTCCTGTTTTATTCACACTTTATATACAGGGTGTGCTAAAATTTAAAAAAATAATTCCGGCGCCAAAAGGTTAAGCAGGTAATTGATGAAAAAAATTGAATTGTATAAACATATAAGCTCATATTTAAGTACAATATAAAGCATTATTCATCTCAAGACTAGATTCAGCTCTTGTAAATGACTTATATTGAACCATATCCTGAACATGTTAAATTAAATTCACATAATGTCAACATATTTCCTTAGCATCCATTTTAAATTGTTCTCGTCTGTTAGTGGTGGCTGTCTGATCACCTTCCTCACCAAAATTCTATACATGTGTATTTTTTTTATCTAGACACTAATAAATTACATACTAATCAATTTGATCATACTGACAATACTATATAGAAAGAATAAACAATTACGTCCCCTCTGAGCACGTTTCTCGGTCCACCACTTCTTAATCTGTCTACATTCATGTACTTTTCTTGGAATTTTATTTCATATTATTTCCAATTCATGTTCTTGCAAGAAAATAAGAGACTATAAACAATGCAGTAAAGATTTGCAGAATTCTTTTGCATTGTAGCAAATAAAAAAACTCATGCTCTAAGGCGTTTCCTCTTCAGATGAAGACATTTTTATATACTGTAAAGTGAAAAAGATGTTCAACTTATTGCAACACACTTGCAACTCATACACTTTGAAACATAATATGGAAAATGGAATAATTTATGACGGCTTTTGCTTTAATGTTCCCTTTTATACTTTGAATTTGGACAGTTATCAATCAAACATTTCACTCTTATATGCCCTACATTTAAAGCTTCCTTTTATCTAGTGCTTATATCTACTGGTCAAACACCAAATGTGGATTACACTGTATCAATGAATCTGAATTCTGAAACAAGACAAGTTCCACAGAGTTAGTACTATTACTGAATATATATATATATATATATATATAAATACAGGTGTGTCTTCCTGGATGTGAATCCTCTTATTACTACTGATGCAAACTGTGTGACAAGTCTGCTGAAATTACGACCTCAGGATGATATATTATTCCATATTGGTTTCTTAGCTGTTTTTCATAACCTATAAACCAAACAAAAATAAATACACATGACTGATAGGGTGTAACATACCTACTGATGTCAGTGAAGATTAGATATTTATGTCAAGGCTGTGTGAACAATCATTTTCTGAACATATAAATTTCCCAGAGACCCATAGATCTGATGTGTACTAAGAATTTCTTTATCCTGTTTAAAAGGCGGGGTCCTTAATGAGTTCATGTTATTTTTAAAACCAGGCAAATTCTTAACAAGCTGCCATGTGGTGTGTCCAAAGCTTACAGACGGTAGTGGACTACAGTCTAGTGACATTTTGTTCAAGTTTTATAAATTTAATGGTAAATTTGAAATTAAGCAAGCCCCTCATCTGTGAGACTTTGCAGATATAGTAACAATTTATTACATCAATAATATAACATATATGAATCAGCAACTTCTAAAAGTTAAAATCTTAGCAACATGTTTCAGCTACGGTGAGCCATTATCAGGCCAAAAATGGAACATAGTTCTGGTTTATTCAGTGATTGTGCGCTCAAGTGCACAATCACTGAATGTACCAGAACTATGTTCCATTTTTGGCCTGACGATGGCTCACTGTAGCTAAAACATGCTGCCAAGATTTTAACTTTTAGAAGTTGCTGATTAATATATATTGTGTAATGGACAAAATAAATTGTTACAATATTACAACACAACGGGATGGCTCCTATTAAAATTTTGCAGATATAGCTGTACATCCCTCATGAGACAGAACATTGGTAACTTTGTACCATAATATGATATTTACTTTGCTGGAATAGCTTTACATCTCTTACCATCAGTGGTAGAATCAGAGAGATTGCCCCCACCAGATGTGGCACCTCCTGACTCTCTATCTGAGCTGCCTCGAACTCCTGAATCTGCGCTGCAACTACCCCTGTCACCTGGCAACAGCCCCATGCTGTTGTACCCATGATGACCAGACAATAAACCTGGGTGTCCTGGCAGTCCACATGTGGGAGTTGTCAGCCCACATGATGACCCATTGACCCGTGATACTGATATGGACATGGATGCAAGACTCTCTTGGTCTGACAAACAGCCACCACCACCACCACCAACACCACCACCACTTTGCGCTGCAAGCTGACGGCGGGCCTGTGAAGGCATGAGTGCTTGTGCAATGAATTACGACTACTGCATTGAATGTCAATTCCAATGACATACATACACATACAAGAATTATTCTTGCAAGGGTATCAAGTGAATTGCAAAGAATATGGCAACCCTTTTCTTCAGGTATTGCATTTGTGATGTATCAGCTTTAATGTGTCACTTATTACCTCATAATGTAACCTGGATTAAAGAAATCTTATAAAAATTTGGTGCTGCAACTAGACAATATGAAATTCCACTAAACATGTGATCTGAATGACTTTGTAAGTAATTAGCTTTAAACAAATTTCAGTTAAAGTCATGGCTTCATTCACTATCACAATGCACATCTATGTATACATCTTAGGTTTTATTTTAAAATTAGACACAGGACAAAACTCATCTCTTAAATGCTGTGTCATATATTTGTAAAATAACCTTAGACTTAGTTTAGGAAAGATGTAATATACGTTAAAAGAATATATTTTTTATGTGATTTTTTTTAAATTATTCAATTTTTTCAGGCTATATAAGGTAATTCGTAGGATGACTTGTGAATGATGAATTGGTAAGGGTCTGGAAAGAAGCAGTCACACTCTACTGGAGGTACTAATTTGGTACCTGCCTGGAAAAACTGAGGATTTGAGCAGAAACTTCCTGAAAACAAGTCTGGAATGTCACAGCTGCACATGACTGCTGAATAAAAGAATGCCAAGTGTACAGAATGTCATTATTGGTCTACATATGTGTCACAGAATGATCTATTCTACGCACTAGTATCTGTTTTCATTAACCTTGATGCATACTGAAGACAAACAAGCAGTAGAGGGCTTCAATCATTCACCCAACTAACACAATCTAGCAACAGTTTCTGATGCCCTCAGAAATGTCATTTATATGATCAGGTGATAACAGTTTGGAATTTTGACTTGCAGCTCATTCTATTCGTATTCAGGTGTTGTCCCACATCTTTGGCTTTCACAATGACTGGTACATCCTAAGTTGTGTGCAGGAAGATGATTCCATATGCAAATTGTTATATGCTATATAAGAGATGTTCCCTCCCCTCCCAGGGGACACTGCCATATCATAGGCATATTCAGTACCAGGCAGGAAGATGTGTGACTTCCAATGAAGTTGACTTGGCCACCCAAGCTGTACTGTCCCAATCGAGGAGCCAGATGAAGTGTGCCACACAACCAACGGGTAGGTCGTGCTCTTTAGGTCACCTACACCAAACCTTTTAGGGCTGGGGACTAATTACCCACATACCCAAAAAAATAACATTGATACAGAAACTAGAGTCACAGATGTTGCACAGAAAATCAGCTGCTAATAACAAAGCACACTAAAAAATGAAATCAAATATTGTGTGCATGCACAGGCATGTGTACGTAGGTGGGTCCATAAGTTTCCGGCCTGACATACAAAGACCGCGCCAAATGCAAAATGCTCTGAGGGATATATAGAGCCATCTATTGTGAGGTTACTGTATCAGTTTCAGGTGGCT
>Ga0123357_10007423_pt1 | contig 13546 bp, 10 predicted proteins | sample TergutEmb28metaG_FD_89873 | JGI IMG/M metagenome (GOLD analysis project Ga0123357, IMG submission 89873) | Embiratermes neotenicus P4 segment gut microbial communities from Petit-Saut dam, French Guiana - Emb289 P4 | ecosystem: Host-associated > Arthropoda: Insects > Digestive system > Gut ... | reverse complement strand
CGTAGCCACCTGAAACTGATACAGTAACCTCACAATAGATAGCTCTATATATCCCTCAGAGCATTTTGCATTTGGCGCGGTCTTTGTATGTCAGGCCGGAAACTTATGGACCCACCTACGTAAGAGGACTGCTTTAAGACTTGTCTTTGAAGCATCACTGAATAGTCGCCACTGCTTAGGACTGCCTCATTTGCATTGCATCCAGCTGACCAACAGTGTCTTTGCAGTAGGTGAAATAACCTGCGGTTTTGAAGAATTGCTTGACTTCTTGGTTTCTGGTGCGAAATGTTGTCACTTTCACGGAGTGGTGTATTAAATTCCACTGTTGTGACTTTGATGCCAAAAGTTCTGCCTTATTTTTTGGAAGTTCGAGATCCCTGATGAGGTCATGAGCTCGCCTTCTGTGATCTTATGATTGGAGGAGTCTGTGCTTGGCAGGTAGTCTGCATCTCTTGAAGCTGATGGCTGCTGTTCTTCGCTGTCTTCGTCGTCAGAATACATAGCAAAATTGTCCGGAGGTTCAGGAACAGGAAGTCCATCGCCATGAGGCACAGGCCGAATTGCTGATGGGCTATTCGGATACGCAAGTGTTGATTTTTTCTTCATGGACATACCATTTTGAATAAGGGGCACCATACAGAAATAACAGTCAGTTCTGTGATTGCGAGGCATCCTCCAAACCATGGGCACTCCAAACGGCATACAGCGTCTTTTTCCATTCACCCATGCATCGAGTTTGGATGAACACGCAGTGCAACACACGTGTGGTGCCCATTTTTTTGTCCTGGTCCACTACCTTACAGCCGAAACACAAGAAATGTGCCTTTTTTATGGTTGGAGTAATCGAACACTTCCTTGAGGCAAATGTCACTTCTCCTAAAATATAGCACAAGTTATCCGGGTTATTTACGCATTTCCGGGACATTTTTATAAATATACTACACAATCTATGACAGTAGAATGCCAGCTGAAACTGTAACGACACAGTGCTCATGAAAGAACTTGGGGGCACCATCAACAATACGACCGCTTTCGTACAACACTTAAGAACTGAAGAGAGTTGAGAGGCAACAGTTTTACTGATCACGTGACAGACACCTGCAGCGACGATAGCCGATCACGCGATATCATCGTGGTATGGGAATTATGGCGCCCGCTTAGGGTGTTGCCAACCTTTGAAGACGGAGACCTAATATTTAGTTGTAAAAAAAGTGAAATTTCAGGCCGTAACTGTAACTCGAAAACTCGAGCTGAGCTGAAAATTTCTGTCATTTTCGAATTCAGCGGCCTCAAATTAGTAAAGTGTAGCTAGTCTCGTTTCCATAACATTTTGTGTGTTGAACAGTGTTATCAGATGTCACAGAGATACTGAGCAACCTTTAAAACTGGTGTGTATTGCGATGTTGTGTGTTGTGTATTTCAGTCCGGAGTACGTTGTTCTGGTGTGCCGGTCGGCTGGTGCTGCTGCATTATGACACTGTGCTTATCACAGATCGTGATTGGTTAACAACACGGTACACGTGACACAACAAACGGGGTATCAACCAGTTTATTGCGCTGCTGACATGTCTCTCCCCGCAGAGCACTAATATTAGTGCAAACGACTGCAGTGTAGAGCAGCCGGTCAGCTGACTGACCACACACGGTTTGAACACAGTGGTCTGAACAGGTGTGGCCGACATTTAATTGTATTGTGTGCTCTGTTGCCTTTTGCCTTTAACCAGTTGTAACTTCTTCGGGAATCTGCAGGCAGGCCTTGTTCAAGTTAATCACAAAAGTGGTATATATTTTTTTTTCATTTCCCCCCCTCGTCCAGAAGCAAAATCGCGGCACTAAACATTGGACCCACAGGTGCGGGGCATATTGTTACAGAGCTGACCGCACTGACTGCATGCATTGTCCTAGTTAGGCAAGAAATGCCGAGGGTTGATTACTCTGTTCACAGGATTAAAGTATTGGGTCAATATGAGGCAGCTGAAACCACCGTCCTGTCGCCATGCTTCTTACGGTCTCTGGTATCCTTCCCCTGCCCCTGGATCATCCTAATATTCTCTTTCCTTTAGAATTTTCCTACCGTTGTGTCCCATGAACTTCGTATCTGAACCACGCGTGCTACGTGACTGGACCATCAGATAAAATAATATTCTTTTGGGAATGTAACATTTTATAACTTCAACAGTTGTTCCGTTTCGTCCCTGATAACTTCCTTCCTTTTATGGTTAACGATGGCTATAAATGACGCAGTAGTCACTGGAATTTCGTCCCACTTCTTAAGTTGATTGTGTCGGTTATCTTGTCTGTTCATGCACGTTTGTTGCTGAGAGCATGTTGTGACATGTCTTGATACTATTACACAACGACATCCTCGCGGTGCCGTGGCTAGCTCCATTGCTTTGAATCTGGGAGTCAGGAACTGTGGTGCACGACCACTCCCATCGTCACAGACGTTTTGCCACTTAACGCCACCTAATTAGAGCTGTTAACAAACTTGGTAACTACGATACAGATTCATCTCGTGCTGGTACCCCATTCGCCTATACCTGCTTTCTGGTGCGGTTCGTCTCTGAACTGTTTCGCCCTGAAGATGACGGCAGTACGCTTCTCCGAAACGTCAGTAACGATGTTCCTGCAGGCATTACGAAACGTCGTAGGAAACTTGTATCGCTATCAGCGTCGGTGTGAAAGCCCCAGACCTCGCGATGTAGCAGACACTGCCGCGTGTGTTCCATTGTGACGACACTTACCGACTGTGTTCTGAGAGTGACGCCAGGTATATTTAAGTAGTCAGTTCTACTGCACCGCGATGGTTGTGTTCTTGTGAGACCTGGCGATATAACTGTAGGGTCACATCGGACAAAATATGGCTTTTCATGCAATCTTATATCTTTTAACACCATTCGCTGAAATCGCGTGATAGCCAACACGCGTGTGCGAAAGTGCTGGTTATACAAACTGCGTTCACCTGTCCATCAATCGTTTTATAGCCAATTCGCGCTAACGAACTACGCGTTAGAGCAGAATTGTACTCAAGTCGTAAGACGCAGTAAACACTTCGTGACGGTTATAACAGCAATTAAGCGTGGTGTCATAGATATGCATATGTATTCTTGTACGTTCGTGGCAGTTCTTGTCATATGTAAAGAAACTTGAATTTTCTCGGCTGATTTTCGAAAAATACCCATCAAACTTCATGAAAATCCGTCCAGTGGGAGTCGAGTTGTTCCGTGCGGCAGGACGGACAGATTGACAGGCATGACAAAGCAAATAGTCGCTTTTCGCAATTTTGTGTATGCGCCTAAAAACCAGCCAGTTAATGCTGTATAGGGAAAAATTCGCTGTTTGTTCTGAAACCAATACAAAACATTGTGTGGGCAGAACATAGAATTTTTAGGAGCATTCGCAAAATTGCGTAAGACGACTGTGGGTTTCGTCATGTCTGTCCGTCCTTCCTTCTGCATGGAACAACTCTGCTTACACTGGATGGAGTTTGTGAAATTTTATATTTGAATATTTTTCGAAAACCTGTCGAGAAAATTCAAGTTTTATTAAAATCTGCCAAGAATAACGTATACTTTACATGAAGACATGCACAATAAGATATCTCGCTGAATTCTGCTTAGATTGAGAAATGTTGCAGGGAAAGTTTGTAGAGAAAATTAAAAGAGAAATTCAGTCCAGTTTTTTTTCTCCCATAAGTCATGCCGTTTATGACATGACGTGGAAAATATTGTAGAGCCTGTGTTACAGGCCACAGGTGACAACCTACTGCGGCACAGAGGAGATGTGATTCGCATCCTGTGTAACTAAGGCTACGGTCGCACAGTCATGCATTTAATGCTTACTACTTTTCCACGGCAACGGTGGTTACGCGAACGCACCTAATTGTTACGTTAGTATGTAGATTGCCTCTTGTTGAATGCCGAACTTGGTGGTGTATGCAGTACACACTGGGCTTTAAAGGGTTCAGCTTGACATACGAGGCGTGTTCGAAAAGAGGCCGAGCGTCACTTAGCATAGACAGCGCGCTGCGGCTACTGAGCGCACCTAGCATCAGGTTTTGACAACAAACTGCCATTTGTCCCGTTTCGCTACGAGCGTTAGTCGTCGAGCTACATCCGCTGAACTGAGCACGTGCACAAGCTGTTCGATGAATTAGTGACAAAGTGACAATGGAAGAGCTTGAACAAAGTGTGTGTGTGAAATATTGCTGCACACTTGGGTAAAAATTTTACAGAGACATTTCAGTTGCTTAACCAAGCATACGGAGAGGACTGTAAGAGCCGAACGCAGTGCTGTGAGTGGTTTAAGCGTTTTAAAAAGGGCTGAATGTCGGTCGGTGAAGATCCCAGGCCTGGACGACCTTCCACATCAACAAACGATGACCATGTCAAGAGAGTTGTGGAAATCGTCGTGTAACTGTCCGAGAAGTTGCTGACGAAGTGGGCATCAGCATAGTGCCATCAAATTTTTGCTGAAAAACTTCAGATGGGTCGCGTCAGTGCAAAATTCGTGCCACTTCTGTTGACTGACGATCAGAAAGAGAACCGTGTTGAAATCAGGAAATTCTTGCCAATGCAAATGGTAATGAAAACTTTCATAAGAGATGAGACGTGGGTTTATGGGTATGATGTTGAGACCAACATGCAATCGTCGCAGTGGATGGGTAAAGGGTCTCCTCGATAAAAAAAAAAAGCATGGTTGAGTCGGTCAAAAATCAAGGTGATGTTCGTTGTGTTTTTTGATTAGAAAGGCATTGTCCATTATGAATTTGTAGTGGTTAGATGGTAAACAAACAGTTGTACCAGGAAGTTTTAGCGCGTTTGAGGGATGCTGTGCGCAGGAAGAGGCCTGAATTGTGGGAAAACAGATTTGGATGTTGCACCACAATGCGCCGGCTGACGCGTCGCTCCTCATCCGCAGTTACCTGGCAAAAGGTCAGGCATCCATTGTATCCCATCCAACCTATTTTCCGGACTTAGCCCCAGCAGACTTTTTCCTATTTCCCAAACTTAAAACCACTTTGAAAGGACGTCGTTTCCTAACCATAGATAGGATTCAGGAAAATGCGTTAAGAGAACTGCGCGCCATCACAGAAAGTGCGTTCCAGGAAGCATTCCAACAATGGAAGAAACTTTGGAACGGTGTATCGCCAGTAGAGGGGACTACTTTGAGGGGGACAAGTGTTTAAAATGCTGTAAAATAAGCAATAAAGTCTTTGTAACAAAAGTCTTTGTAACAAAAGTTCGGTCTTTTTTTGAACACGCCTTGTATACGTGGTCCGAGATGTGTTGGCAGTATTGCATGTCGCTCGTTGCTGACGTAACAGGAGGCACTGCTCTTCGCGGTGGTCAGTTTGAAGTCGGTGCCACACGTTGCCGACTTAGCAGAAGGCACTTTGCTTAGAGGTGGGCGCTACCACCTTACGTGTACCTGTCAGCAATCCTGTTAGCGATCTGTTACATATTGATAGTTGGTAACGGTGGGCGGTGTGTCGCATTCAGCAGGAGACAGGATGTCGACAGACGGTCACCACAAAGTGTGTGCTAAAATGATTTGGTTCATCTAATGGGTTCATCTAATGAAGAACAGGTCTGTGTGGGCCTTAGTTAGGTAAAGAAACTGTTCGTGCGTCGTTTTCAAAAACGATTCCTCCTGCGAATAGTGTACGTGCTGATCTCATGTAGCCTATTGTCCTAGCACACGGAGTGTCAGGCCTATAAATCTTGCGTTGCCAGTAGCACATTTAAGTGGGTGCAGTTTAGTGCAGATGGGCTTTAACACGAATTCAAAGCGAATGGCGCTTGTCGGCCATGTCATATCCGTCCGTCCATCCATCCGATTCCGCACGAACGTCGCGACTTCATCTGACGGATTTTCGTGAAACTCTTCGGGATTTTTACTGAATTTTTGGCTACATATGCCTCTTTTGGTTAGAATCGGACAAATATACACAGTTGACCGAAGTACGCTTATGTGATTGGTCCTTGTAATAGTGTTGTCTGTGCGGTACTGTTGTACTCCGAGTGTGACGGTCGAAGTCAGGTACGCCGGTGTTGACCGAGCGGCTGGTTCCTGAGGGAAACTGGTTGAAGGCTCGTACTGGACACTTAAGAATTGATATTCAAGACTCCAGGCACAACTCTTGGAAGTAGATAATGCTGGTTTATTGTAGCTCGTTGTTAGGAGAATATAGTAAAATAACTGATGTAGTGCGCTGTGGTGATAAATGATGCAGGGCACTGTTAAATAATTTGTGAGTACCGCTCGTAGGGAGAACAAAGAAAATTTGGCTATGTGTTCAGACAGCGATTCCTGTAGCAAGTGACGACCAAGAATGTCCCCAGGGGCATCCAAACCCCTGGATTAAATAGCATCAGAATTTGGGGGCGAGTGACGTCATAGGGCGTTGGTTATACCAGACGCGCTACCAAATATGGTCATAAGTCCCCGAAAATACAAGCAAAACTGCAGCTGTCTTAACGGAACATTTCAGTCAAGCAACCCCTAAAAGAGTTTTAAACAAAGGGGTGAGCGAGAAATTCTCCCTAAGAACGGGTGTGTAGTTGGCGCATGTGTTGTTTCCTGTGGCGAATGACAAAGTCCCCACACACACGCACCTTGCATCTTAAACCATAGCTGAGAATAAATGGTCGCTTGGCGAAATTAAAATCGCCGGACGCAACAGTACGCGCTGATGCCTCAGGAACAGTTGGCGATTTAAACGTAACAGAATCACCGGCGAATTTGTAATTTGTTAGAACGCATTTGAACGCAAGACCGTCGCGCTCGTACTGTCTCTCCACGATCCATCCAATATCACTGTCACTTTGCCACACGCTGCATCATTGTGACTGCCAGTTGTGCGAACTACCTTGTGCCACACTGACACCGTCACAGTCCTGTTGCTGCAGATCGTTGTGTCGTGTTTTGTAGCACTAAATTTTACCACCGATCCATTTCTCATGCCGGTCTGTTCGGACGATGCCCGTAAGGATCTGCGTGTTTTGCGGTTCTTGCGATTGTTCCAATGCTTCCGTGATTCAGGCTACTCGTGGCTATATCCGGTGTCATGTAGGCCTTTCAGTCAAGGACGTGACATTCGGCTTGTTACCGAAGTTCGTATTTCATCGGTGCAAATTGATTGACACCAAGCGCAGAGCGATGCTGTTTCTTCTGCGCAGAGTGCTCAAGGATGTGCCGTTTTGCGCATTCTAGAAGATTCGGGAGCCGAAAAGAGCCGAGAACCGAAAAGAGCCGAGAAGAGGCACCGGGACCACCGGTTTGTGGGGAGAAATAAAGAGCAAGGCGCTTGATTTGGAGAACACGTCCATTCGTCTGTCCCTTGCCAAACACCAGCGATTAAACGGTTTGTCAGGTTTTCATGAAATTTGTTTTAGGGGTTCTTCAGGAAAATTTGTCGAGCTGGCGTCGCTTTCACGAAAATCGGCTCGGTGGTAGTCTTATTTAGCTTCGAGGCGTCAGTGAATTTATACCAGTACTGTCCACATTTCTTGACCGATTGACCTGAAATTCGATACAGAAATCTGCACGTGATAGCATTGTGGAATGTGAGTTTGGTACAGATTGGTTACTTGAAAGGCATACTGTACTGAGGAACCTAAACGAAATGTTTGCCTACTTTCTCAGCTTTTCACGAATTAGATAATCTTTGGTACAGTATATGTCCACAAAATTTCGGTACAGTGTGTGTCCACATCAATTCGGTACACCATATGTCTACAGCAATTCGGTACAGTGTCCACAACATTTGCGCAGTAAGAACCAGCAACTAGCAGCCAGCCAACATAAACGCGTGACATATACCAGTTGCTGTATATCCAGAAAAGTACGTCTTGATGATGAGCAGTAAACCTGCTCGAAACATGTACAGGTTAATTATCGAAATAAATTGAGAGTAATATAGTGCATCCTTTTGGTTCTTATTGCACAGTCCACAATATATTAGACACCACAGCAATTCGGTACGGCGTATTTCCACAATAGTTCGGTACATTGTATGTCCACAACAATTCGGTACAGTATATGTCCACAACATTTCAGTACGGTGTATGTCGAAAACAATTCGGCACAGTATATGTCCACAACATTTCGGTACAGTGTATGTCCACAACAATTCGGTACAGTGTATGTCCACAACATTTCGGTATGCCGACATCAATTCGGTACAGCATATATCCACAACAGCTCGGTACAGTGTATGTCCACAACAGTTCGTTACTGTGTATGGTTGTAAATAATGACGTTTGTTGTATATAACCATAAAATTGAAACTGAACCAGAAAGCTGATGGTGTACTGAATGAAGTGTTTCAGTTACTTCAGGTAATGCGGTCCTTCGAAACTTGGCTAGCGCGATTTACACTGTTGAAGTTAAATGGCGAAGTCTTGTTATGTGTAGCCGCATGTGTGCAGTAACTTGTGTTTCTTATGTATAGCCCCATGTATGCAGTAACTCCCGTTGCTGTTTGTAGCCGCATGTTCACAGTAACTCCTCTTTGCTGTGTGTAGCCGCATGTATGCAGAAACTCCTGTTTGCGTTTTGTAGCCGCATGTGTGCAGTAAATTCTGTTTACTGTGTGTAGCCGCATGTGTGCAGAAACTCCTGTTTGCGGAGTGTATCCGCTTGTGTGCAGTAACTCCTGTTTGCTGTGTGTAGCCACATGTGTGCAGAAACTCCTGTTTGCTGTGTGTAACCATGTATGTGCAGTAACCCCTGTTTGCTTTGTATAGCCACATGTGTAGATAACTCCTGTTTGCTGTGTGCAGCTGCATATGTGCAGTAACGCCTGTTTGCTGTGTGTAGCCGTTTGCTGACTGGTACCCTGAGGATGGACGTTGTAATGTCCGGAACCGTGGGACACGATACATAGCTACACGGTGCGCCATCACAGTAGCAGAATTTCATCACGCGCAGTCTGCTAAATAAATCTTTATACCTGAGCAGGCGTCCTTAAAGTAGTTCCTACTCTTCACTTTTGTTACATCCAATGTCTTTCAAGAGGAATGCTAATTAATCTTTTTGTGCTTGTTGAATGTGAAATCTCCGTTAGTAAATTGAGCTTTAATTTCTTGTTATTCCAACAACAGTGCTGCTGATTGAGGGCTGTTCGCCTGCTGCTGTATGTCAGTCACGTATTGACGGTCGTCTGGATTTGGCATGATGATACCACAGCAGCAGGTACATTCTAGTTTTTGCCAGTTCTTTAGTGACTGCCCGCTTCATTATATTCACATACAGCCAGTTGCTGTCGGCACCGTTCACAGTTTCGACGTCTTCTTATAAAAAGTCGCAGTTCCTGCGGGCTGTCGGTGTGTGAATTGTGTGAACCGGCGTTGTAGCCGAGACTGCGCCGGTTCGGCGTTCACTGCACGTTGAAGACACCGTGCAGTGAACGCCATCTGCGATGGATAAGTCAACTTAGTGCCGATTGAACACATCGCAGTAGTGCCCAGTGGGTGCTCTCAGTTGAACATAGTGTATGAAGAGCTGACGACAGTGAGAGTTACGGAGTATTTTAGCGGCTTAAACGTTTGCCTGTTTGTTTCTGTTTTGCTGCTGTAAACAGCCATCTCTAGGCAGTGCATTTAATTGTGCCTAAAATCAATAAATTTTTGTAGTACAGTCTGTAACAGTGTGGCCACATGTTTTTACCGCGAGATGTGGAAACCGTAAAATCGCAACACTGTGTACTTAGTATATAAAATCTTAACACTGTGTACTCAGTGTACAAAATACCACTCATTCCCAGAATTGTCTAAATACTTGCAGCAGTCCTGTGCTGTACGCGCAGGACAGAGGCTAAGCAGTGCGCACTTATACCACTTTTGTACTGAGGCTAATTAAAGTTGTACCTTTTTGATTTCCTTGTTGCTTCACTACTCACGACCTTGGAAAATATTTGTGATGCTGACCTGACCAGTCTGAATCCAACCTGCACTATCGTGTAGATTATATTTCATTATTGTTCTGTAGTGTATATATAGCTTTTCTAAGTGACTTTTTTCCTTCAGATGTCCAGCCTGTGGTTTTGTACTTTGCGTATTACTTGCGCGGCCCCCACTTGCCCGACGATTAGTACATATTGTAAAACTGCGTCGTGTGGTACTTCAGGGTAACTGTTGCCGGCATCTTGCGGGAAATACTTAACTGCCTAGGATACCACTAACCATGTGCAGTGCAAGTGCCAGCCTGCTTACGCTGTCTAATCACATATGTATCTGTGTTCTACATTCCTGCATGTTTCGGTTGTACAGCGACCTTCAGGAGATACTGAACTTTAAAAGGGTTGAATGTAATTCCAAGAAAATGTTACTGTACCTTCACCGTCTGTTCAGAACAGCAGTAGGCACAGTCTGCACCGTGTTATGTGTTTAGCGCTTGCTGATAGTCGAGCTACAGGCCTTCTGTTATTGACAAATATCCACTCGGTACTTGTCAGTGCGCTTGCGCAGTTTGTACATCCTTTCACGTGCTGGAAAATGCACGGCTCCATTGTCAGGAGCACCACAGCTGCAAAATTAATATGAATGCGAAGATTTAAGTTCTCTGGCATGTTACTTCGTGTCGGCCGGTAATTGATTACCGGCGTTTCGAAGGAGCACAGTGCCTTCCTATCCAAAGTCAAGCCGGCCTAGAAGAGTGTCTTGGGGCCTCCATCCTGAAGATGGAGGTACAACGATCTTCGAACGCTGGGTAAATATGGCAAAACCGCTTTGAGAGCCATAGGTATCGCAAACTGCGACATTATTAACGCAGGTAGCTACGACCGCATAATGTCGAAGGTCATGATGACTGGCCAGTGATGAATCGTAAGGGATGTGAAAGGAAGCGGCCATCTTAACATCAGGACAGCTATCTGGGTCTGTCGAACAGTCGGCAGAAGTTGGCCGATAATTGTCTGCTGGATTTGTTTCTACCATACTACACGGTGTCAAGACCGTATTACTTACGAAGTTAACCGAGGTGTCATGCAGAACACAGCAGACGCGCTGTAAAGACGCCCGGCAGCGTGTTTTCGTCGTCGTTGCTCTTCACATTTCTGTAAACTGTGGGAGGGCGGAGGTATAGCTCCACTTATTCATGACGTTGGCACTAGATGTTGGTAATTGGTAAGCTTCATGCCCTTACCACTTACACCATGTAGTAATGAACCGGCACCAGAATTAATCTGGACGTTTCGGACAGGGCAAATTTACCGACTGCCGCAGACAACTTTATTACCCGTGCCGGGAATCGAACGACGGTTGTTCAGTTCATTCCGTGGTTTAGTCACGATAGTGACTGAGCTAACCCAGTTCCACTTCTATTTGAATCGTGTGAATACCTATAGTTCACTGATCGATCGGTGACTGTTCATGGCACGTTAACAGCTGCTGTTGACCGTCTTATGGTATTCTGTGCACGCACTCAATTACCCATTTCAAACCATCTTCCAGCTGCAGCTGCAGTTGTACGGACGTGTAAAGGCTGATTCACACATACCATGCCGTGCCCATGCTGTTCCCCTGCCATGCCGTGCCGCGCTAATTCAAACATGCCATGCTGCGCCCTTCCCATACCCCTACAGTGCCATGTCCTTCGTGAAAGTCCGCGTGGTAGCCGGAAATATCCGAACTGCTAGTCCAACAGTCGTAGGTGTGGATCGTTGTGAGGAGGATGTGGTCATTGCCTGCGGGCTTTACCTTCTTTCAGAAGAAGAAAAGCGATAAAAACGAAAATACCGGATTCATAACGTGTTCCGAGGAAGATAAGAGGAAGGAGAATTTCACACTCTGTTTGGAAGTTTGAAGGTTGGTAGGCAAAAATTTCTCAGATATTTTAGAACGAGTTTTTCGAAATTTGAAAACTTGAAACAGACGTTGAAAAGAAGAATACACGATGGAGACGAAGCATAAGAATAGAAGAAAGACTAACTGTAACTGTAAGGTTAGTTTGTAAAAATGTATAATTACAAATACTCTGTTTACATGATCATCAAAAAAGATTAAACGCGCCCCAGAAGGCAGTACTCGTGTTTAAATATGGATGTTATAAACGTTATTGATAGCAAACTCACTGATATACAAGCACCGCATAACGGTGGCTCCCTTTTCTTTAACTACAAAAAGACATTTCCTGTATTTCCCTTGGCTTTGGTCGATGCCAGTTATAAGTTTACCATAATCGACGTTAGTGGATACGGCAAATCAAGTGATGAAGGACTTCTCCTAAGATCGTTTTTTGGAAATTCGCTAGAAGCCAAAACGCTCAGTATTCCCAATTTTTAAACTACCGCCTAACCGCGAAGAACCCCTGCCCTTTGTAATAGTGGGCGAAGAAGCATTTCCCCTAAAGTATTTGCTACGACATTACCCGGGAGATTCAGCCCTGACAGTTGATAGCAAGCAGTTTAATATCTACAGACTGTTAAGGGCACGCCGAGCTGTTGAGAATATTGTCAGTACTGTCACTCAGAAATTTTGGTTATTTTATGGCCGAGTTCAGCCGAGTCTTGAAAACGCAGAAAAAGTAGTCCTGGCTGCTTGTGTTTTGCACAGTTACTCAAGAAATGATGTCAGTGTGGAAGACTGTGATTGCAAACACAGACGCTTCGTCACGTTGCTCTTACCTCACAACATTTCGCCGTTTCGGTGGAAGTGCTAGTGAAGAAGCCATGCGTGTAAGGAAAAAGTACCTACAGAACTTTGAAAATGTTGGGTCAGTCGCTCGGCACCTGGAAGCAATAAGAAGAGGAGGGGTAGTTTCAAAGTAATGTTATTAATAAACATAACATATACATCTTGATATGAGGGTCCGTGCAGCTTCACTGCATACTGAAAGAAGATCTGCTTAGAAACAAGTGCAGCTCGTGAGCCACATTTAAAACCGACATATTAATATACGCGGCACACTACTGAATGGAGGTTGTGTTGATTTATATGAAATGAGAATGGAGAATCTGAGGTGTCCAACAGCAATGACATTTGAGCTTCTGTGATTATAAATAACAGACCATTTGTGTAAATTTCTTTAAATTTTCACAAATACTGTACAGTTTATTGTGTTAAGACCAAACACGTGGTACTGCGTGTTATTGGAAACTCTTTTAATATTAGCACCATGCTGGTCAACTTTTATATAAACATTACCTTGTATACATGGAAGAAGTGACAATTTAAGGTCTTCATATGCTGTTGTTCATTAAATTGTTATCGTTGTCTTTGCGCAGTAAATTATACAGCACTCATGTTCTGACACCAAAATAATCAGTTTCTCCTTGTCCATGACAAACGTTGCTTGGTTTCACATTGGCCAGCTGCATTTCAGTTTGAGATTCTGATTAACAGCCTTCGTGGAACTCCGCGTGGTAGCCGGAAGGAGCCGCACCTGGACAGGTCGCCCACATGCCGTCTCCCGACCGCCGATGTTAATTCACACATGCCATGCCGTGCCCATGCCGGCCCCCCCCCCCCCCCCCCCCTCCCCCGGGCCGGGGCCCTTCGGAGGGCGTTTCCAACAGCGAAGGGGGGGGGCGGGGGGGGGGCGG
>Ga0123357_10007422_pt1 | contig 13548 bp, 4 predicted proteins | sample TergutEmb28metaG_FD_89873 | JGI IMG/M metagenome (GOLD analysis project Ga0123357, IMG submission 89873) | Embiratermes neotenicus P4 segment gut microbial communities from Petit-Saut dam, French Guiana - Emb289 P4 | ecosystem: Host-associated > Arthropoda: Insects > Digestive system > Gut ... | reverse complement strand
GTATATGCTCTCCGTTTTTTTCTCTTCAAAATGCAGTTTGGTTCATAATTCTAACGTATTTGGTTCCTGTTTTATTCACATTTTATATACAGAGTGTGCTAAAATAAAAAAAAAATAATTCCGTCGCCAAAGGGTTAATATGCACTAAATATGAACGTACGTCGTGTTTCCAGGAGCAGTTAAGTTGTTATTTACGTGCTGACTCAACAGGGCCAAAAAAGTACAACTAAAATAACAAAACAATAAGCAACAAATTTCAATATTTTTACCAGTGACAAAACCAGAAAACATCTGGCCCAAACAGGATTTGATCATGTAACGATTTACTCACCATTCTAGCGCGCTAGTCGACAAAAAATGAAATTTCATTTTGTGCGATAATCTTCAGTACTTAAATTAGGCAGTAACACCACCACTTGTGGCACCGGAAGTCTGCAATAGGAAAGAAGAATTTATGAATTCTACGAGGAATTCTCAGTTATTAACTTGGTTCTCCGGGTCACATGGCCGACTGCCTTATAATGAGAAAAAAGAGCTTCATCAGCTTAGATGCCGGGCGCTAATGTAATTAAATAACTGCTTTAATCTGAGTACACGAAGCCTTCTTATACGGTTACTCCGACGTCGTGGCGGCCCCTTCATTTCCATCACAAAGAAGATTTATGTTTCATAGCAAGCATCTAGGCCTATAAGAGGGCTTAAGCACCATAATGAAGATTCAGAATTAGCGCCCTCGCTCTTGGTTCTGAACAATTAATACAGAGTTAAAACGATGGATTCAAGATAACCAGAAGAATCGTGAATGAACTTTATTTTTACCTGCAATATTTGGGATTCTTATAGCGGTGTTGAGGAGGATTCTAGTCTTTGGAATGTGAGGGCGTGTAGAATTGTATATAATTATCAATAGTTTGGAGGAAAGTGTTGCCTCCCTTTGCAGGATAGTACGAAAAGAAATAGTCTGTTCATTTACTACCCTCCGTCTCTCTGATAACAGAAGACACTTCCAAGTTACGAACCTCAAGGCACAAGAAAAGACAAATATGATGCTATGTAATAAATATCCTAACACTGTTCTGTGCGATAAATATAACGCATCATGCTGATTTCTTTTATGAATGAACAGTAACAACTACAGGATACAGATTTTGATGTTTTGCTGACCGTGCATCTCAGTATAATCTTAGTAATTAACCAACTTTATGCAGAAATTCTTGTTTTATAGTACGTTTGTTAAATGCCTCTACATGTTTCGAGCACTATGTGCTCATCATCAGGAGGTCAAAATTGTATTATACAGCATATGGTATCATCATACCTGTAGGCGGCCACCTAGAGGTGTGAAGATACCAGATGTTGTATAATAAAACTTTAACCTCTTAATAATGAACACAATAGTGCTCGAAACATGTAGAGACATATAATAAACCTACTATAAACAAGATTTTGTGCTAGTTGAAGAAAAAGAGACCAACTTGAGGTCACAATTTATTTAGTTTTATTTCACTTCTTCTATGCTCAACATATTTCGGACATTAATATATCCATCATCAGGAACCTGCGACTTTTCTATTGTATCACCACATTGGTCGTGTGTTCTGTAAAGACGGAGGTTTTTAACATTATTGTAAATTATAATATATACAGGTGAACACTTGGTGTGATGTGTTTAGTCGCTTTGTTGTGACATCAAGTTGGTCTCTTATTCTTCAACTATCACAATGATGCACGGTCCAATATACATAAGAATTTGTGCATTAAGTTGGTTAATTGCTAAGATTACAGGATACAGGTTTAGTTTGAAATCGAATGCAATGTTACCAGCAGTTGATAGAGTTGACATAAACTGTCACTGCCGTGCATCTGAATGCCGCTTTCCCCGGGGGATTTCGTTGCTTTTCTCATTCCTCTAGTTCCTGAAACGGAGATATCTAAATAAACAATCCATGTCTTTCAAGGCAAATATACTTGCGTGAATCACAAGTACCACGCTGTGTACTACTGAGAGGAGTTTCAGAATTTCTGCCAAAAGAAATTGAAAAGCTAATGCACGCTTCTGTTGTTGAAATATTTCTATCAGCAACATTACGTTTGGTTAGCTTACACACATTTCTAGGCAGATCCCATTATAATGTTGTTTGGATCTGCATGGGGGAGGTGTCTAATTCTTATGTAGTCCATTACGGATGATAACTTTTCTTCGATCCGTCCAGCTTTTCTGGACTCTGGTTTCTGCATTAGTGAATGAAACTATAAAGGAATGACTTTGCAGGAAAATATCTCCAGAGGCATGGATGTACGATGAGAACTATTTATTGAGTTTTCTGTTTAGTAATATTACATGCATGTGACGGTATATAGCTTCAAGTGATGGTAAAATGGCCTATAAAAAGACAGAGACCGCAACGACAACTATGTCATGAGTTTGTTCCTTTAATCATAATATTACAAAACTGTATCAGATTACACGTTCTTTTACAGTGAAAGAGATATCGTGAGCTATACGATCAGTGCTCTCCAGGGTACGATATAAATCGATACTTGTCAACTTTTAAGCTTTTTTCTCCGAGCCTTGTCGGGAGTAAAGGTAAAGGTAAAGCAGTCCCTTTACAGGCCTGGAGTGGCCCAGAGGGTTCCAGGAAGTTAAGGTTCCCAGATTTCATGACACCGGCAAATATGGTGGTAAGGTTGTGAGCCTTACGCACCGGCCGACTTTACCCCCAGGAAATGCTCTTGGTACTCATTCCTGTTAGAGGCTGAGTCGACCCCAGGTTCATAGTGCGATCGGGAGGATTTTATGTCAATGAAAAATTCCAATGACACCAGCTTGGATCAAACCAGCGACCTCCCGATTTGTAGCACAGCACCTTAACCACTGTGCTACCGCGGTCCTCTTGTCGGGAGTACTGAGTAAAATTATGAAAACTTCTAAAAAATATAAACGGTTCTCAGGCGAGCTCCAGATTCAAGTCAGTGACATTTTTTTCTTGTACAGTCCCGCTCTGTGGTAATGCAAATCTTGAAGTTAATTTTTTATATAAAGCTTTTAAAAACCAGTGGTAACTACAATCACCACCTGCTGCAATGTTAGGAGAAATATTTACCTTTTGCCACAACGTAAGTTTCTGTGTTCCGTATGATATTGCAACATACAGGAACTATTTCTCTAAGCAGAACTGGCCGACTGATTCTCGTCATTATGAGAAGCAGTCGGCTAGTCAGAGACTTTGTGTGTAAAACGGGAGCTTAATACACGTACATAAATTAGATAAACACGCCGGTCTTCAAAGGTACAGAAACGTTTCCTCTTTGAACTAACACTTCACTTACACTTACTTAAGATGTATTATAATTTTTTTATTTATTTCATTGTGTTTTATTCAAAGACGCCAATAATAGTTTAGTTTATAGAACGGAGATACAGTAGGTAGGAGCTATCCTAGCATTTCAGTAAAACTCAAAACTATGCCCTGTACGTCCACATTCCATTCAGAAAATAACATGGTTTTATAAACGGCTTATATTTTAACCGATGATATTTTGTCGTGTTCAATCTTAGGCAAAGCTTGGAATATTGGGATAAAGTTAAAATTTTAAAACTGAAAAGAGAAGCGTCTTCAAAACCAGAGACAAATTGGTTATAAAATCAAATACTCTTACATGAGCAACTTCAATAATCAGGTTAAGTTCATGTTACTACGCAGCTACTGGGGATCTGCACGTGCAATTCTGTCGCCTTCAGACGAATTACACGCAGTAAGTAAAAATGCAGATTTTCAAATAATTTATCCATGTCAGAAACAATATCAAATTTATGTAATCCTGGAGCCAAAAGTCCCCTACTTTCAGCACTTCCCTTGGGCTCAAGTTTCAGTACGCCATTTTGTAGGGCACATCCACAAAACTGCAATGATGTCGTTATAAACTGATTACTACCGAGTACACTCTTTTACAAATCATTATAATGTTACGTAGTCATCAAAACAAAGAAGTTTACTTGGCATATAGCAAGTTTGGTAGATATAAAAATGTGTACGAAGTTGCAGCTGGTCAACCAGAGGCGAAGAGACACCTCTGGAGATCTTCGCGTAGATCGAAGACAATCACGACTGAAGTTCAATAAATATGGGTCGAAGGTGTGGTACGGCCGATCCCAGTGGCCGAACTCGTATAAGGCGTAGGTCGGCGCCCCTTCCCTTGTTGTGACTGTGAGATCGAATCCCGTTAGAGGCATGGATATCTGCCCTCGTGAATGTTGTATGCAGTCAGTTAGAGGTCTCTGCGACAGCCTATCTCGTTCAGAGGAGTCCTACAGAGTGTGTGTTCGTGTGTTGTTGAGTGTGATCAGGTGCAGCAATAACACTCTACACCTACAATGATTAGGTAGAGGAAAGACGTGGAATGGACTCATCTGACTCTAGACAGGGATAAGAGACTGTCTTATGGACATAATAATAAACTTTTGGTTTCTATAAAACACAGGAAATATTATGACGAAATAAGTGTGTGTTGGTTTCACAAGAAAGAATTTAGTCTATAAAATTGGTTACTTTCTTTCAAACGAAATGTTTACGGGTCCAAACAGAACTAAATTCTCTTCGTATTCTCCACCCCTGCAGGGAGAGGAGTACAGGATTAAGTTAAGGCCACATTGTCGACTTCAATACAGAAACAGAAGTTTCAAAATTTCGCAAGAGTGTTACTTTACCTAAAAGGGAGATGCCGGAAACTTATTACATCTCCATCACAATAACCTCCACTATTGACAATATTAAATGCTAGCTAACGTAGCTAGCACCGAGACGGTCGGCATGCCTAATGAATTAGTGTTCGTTCCTCAAATTCAGATAAGCCATTGGAAGTTACATATTTGAGAGGAAGAAAACCAACGAACTGGTAACTCTCTACACTAAAACGCGGTACGAAAAGAAGTATTCTGGGATTTGGATGATAACAGTTACGAGGCAGAGTGGATGTGTATATAGGATCTGGCAATAGCTTTACCCTTGTCTTCTCTGCGTCAGTGTTGTGGGTCTGCGATTATCATTATCAGGCTGATTACTAGAACTTTATATGAGTAGGCAGCCGATGTTGGTCGGTCAGAAAATGGTTCTTACACGATATAAATTAATCGCAAAACATGATTATTTTGTGTTAACTCTTTAATTGACGGCAGTAATCACACTTACAAACTGGTTTAGCATTAAATTCTCTGTTATTTAGCGCAATAAAGTTTAGTTGGTTCCCCATAAAAACATAGAAATTTCCTTAACGTCCAATAGCCGAATTAACATCACATTGTCGTTTTATCTTTTCTATGAAGTAAGAACTAAACTTTTATGTGTTACTCAGAACATATTCGCCTTCTAAAGTGTTAAGCTGTAATCGTATCCGAGGAAGTTGGGGATAACAGCGATAAATGTAGGATACCTAGGACCTGAATCGAAATCACACCATTTGATTTTAGGGAGATAGGCCTGAATTAGGACAAATAAAATGTATTTTAAGGTAATGTGATGCTTTGTGTATTTTGTTAACGTACAGTCAGTGTAAAGCTGTGCCATCACGAACAGTGTTCTTTGCTGTTTCGTATTCTCTCGTCTGCTTTAATCTACTATAATCCTGTAAATCCCGTGCACGGGACGGGCACCTACAGAGTGTGATGATACCAGAGGTTGTATAATAGAATTTTGACCTCCTGATGATGAGCACATGGTGCTCGAAACATGTAGAGGCATGAAATAAACTTATTGTAAACCAAACGTTTTGTGCATCAAGTTGGTTAATTACTAAGATAAATATACTGAGATGCACGGTCAGCAAAATATAAAAAAATTACCTAGAAGTGTTAACTCAAGACAGTTTACTCTAAATAATTAATGGCTCTCATGAACTCACACAAAAACCCGTACAGAGCCTACATATCTCCTACTTTACAAATTATCTGCCGGTTGATCACTCAGAAACCCATTTATTATTACGTCAGGTTTCTGAATAACATGATACTAATTAATTCATATATGTTTAGTCTTTGAAACTGCCTTCAGGCGAGTTTTTTTTTGTAGTTCAGAGAACGACGACATGGATTGAGGGTGGGACACAATCAAGTCAGCGGTCTTGTTTGAACCACAGCCTTCCCTTCGCACAAAGATCAAGCTTCCTCAAGGCTTTCATTTAATTCGGTGTGGCTCTAGAACACAATGGACGAACTGACAAAGAGACCTTATATTGTTATTATACAGTTTACATTACCTGAAAACACATGAATAGATAAAAGAACCTCGCTTCGTTAAAATAGTATGAAATTGGTTGCCTAAATTAAGGGTAAGTTTGTCTCGGCTTTTACAGCAGGAACAGCACAACTGGAGCTTGTATGATGTGTACGTAAATAAAGAGAAACACTCTACATTTCTGGCACTTACTCTTCCATCATGGCGTAGTCTCAACAAGACGCAGCATGTTGCGCCGCAGACTTCCACTCGACGTAACCAAGCTCTTCAAATGGCTGTTGCAAAACCCCAGTACTCGCTGAAATTTTCTGGTCTGACTTCGCGTTCAGCCTTTCCCCATTCCCACCACAAGCCAGTTTCTCGTGTTTCATGCATCTTGCAAGAACCTTCCGGGCTAGCTGATTCCTATTAACTAACCTCAGCCTAGCCACAAAGACTTTCAGCTGCTTTTTCATAATTCATGCTTAATAAAGACTTCAAAAGACCCACTCAAGACCTTTGTTCTCATTACCAACTGCCGCAACACAATCATGCATGCACTTTTAAGACTAATGAATTTAAACATATTATTTACAGTTAAATACAAAACTGCAAACTTTGAAGTAACGATATAAAATTTTATATTCATCCACGCTGTTGTGCCTACCACTTTTTATGCACGTGTAGGCGGTACCCAAAAAAAGAATTTAAACCACCGCAATTTATGATTATTTTTGTTGTATATTAAAATTTACCAAACGAAAGTTTTGCAAATCAGACCGAAACATGTGATGAAACTGATAAAATGGCAACTATAGTGGATAGGACAAATTATTTATGTAAAACAAGTGTGATTAAATTACGTTATAACAATGAATAAATAAGAATACGCACTTACTTAAAAAAATCGGATAAAGTTGTGTTTATTAATGAACTCACAAAATACACGTACAAGTAACAATTGAATGGTTATAGCGCGAATGTATGCAGGGAACGCGCTATATATTCACACAGCCAACAGACAAGCCGTACACATTTCCTGCTACAGCAATACGCAATATGTCTATATCCGATCGACATCCTTGGCTTGCCGTCTCTCTCTCTCACTATGCGTACTGAAGCGTTCACTGACGGCCTGCTGGACACATTCTCTCTTGCGTACAGCCCAACGCTCCTTCCTCTAGAATTTCAACATAAAAGAATATGGATTGCCTTCCCCACTCTCATCTCATTACGCTCCATCTGCGGCGTGTTTTAAAATTCATACGAGCTGCGAAATAAATGTGACGACTTGTGGGTCTAGTTGTCCATTACACGTACGAAATTAGAGTTTTGAAATCTTTCTTGCATGTTGGTTGTGATATCACAAAATTATTGTATAATAATTTATTTAATTCTGTCATGGTAAACAAATTCTTCACATCTCTCAAGTCATTATAACAAGAACTAGATAGAACAAAATAACGGGAAAGTCAGAAAGGTACGTAATATATTGAGCGGAATACCCTAAGGATGGATAATTTACGATTAGTAGTACAAGATAAAAGGAAAGGTAAAAAGTTAAAGTTCGCCGTATAACAGGACATGAAGGCACAGAGAGGGTACAAGAGAGGCGTTCATAACGCTTTTCAGCATTTGTTAGTTCCGCGAAAATCGACATAAGTCAGGCCGCAATTTGTGGGCGTAAATTAAATCACATCTGCGTGTTTACTATGAAATCGCATTATACTTCCAAAGTAAAGAAAGCCTTTGTATAAAGTCTGTATACTCCGTCACCGAGTACAGTAGTTGTTCCCCTTGTTCTTCCGCAATTATGATATTGACGGAAGGGGAGGTGAAACAACTTTCATAGTTTCATAAAAGATGGTACAAAAAATAAAAGAATCTCGTACGTCTCATGCTTATTCGGAGACGCAATAACACGAGTGTGTATAGGAGTAGGAAACACGTGCCTTTTAAATAACATTTTTAAATGTCATATTCTGGGAATATGTCCTTACAGATATTACGTACGTATGACAAATACTTTTCCAAGGTAAGGTTCTGAAGTTCTGTGTTTGCGAACTCTACTGTTATCTAAATATAATTTACGAAGCAAAATGTATACCCTTCTTACTTCGGTGGTGGTGGTGAGGTTTTTATACACGTTTCACTTTCCGACACTGTCCTTGACAATTTATTTGCCCCTTTTCTCTACCATTCATATCCTGAATAAGACTTCCTTTCCCATACAATGAAGACAGACTACTTACTGTAAATCCCCCTTTTCCAACAAGGCGTCTCTGAAATTATCCCACCACCTCACAAAAGTTAAAGAAATATATGACGAAAACCAGGGCCACATGTTCTCAGATGAATCGGAAACTCCCTTAAAAAAAGTAGACAAAACGTGTCCAAGGACAAGAAGCAGCAAAACTAAATAATGAGAAGAAGAGTAATAAAGCAAAATGTCAAATGTTCTCTCAATCCCTAACAGCTGCAGAGGTAGAGAATAGCATCAGTCTGCTCGAGACGTGGGTGAATTAAGGAGGGATAAAGAAGACATCTCCTACAGCTTTTGTGATACGAAAAGAACTCTTCAAAAAGGAATTGGATTCGATGTCAGAGTAGCAGCATAAGATTTCGTAATAATTTTGTGGTAGCTCTTAAGTTAAAAATTGTTGAAGTGTATCGAGAGTTTCCCGAAGGTCGTCAGTCTCCCACGTTCCTCACAAATACGCGTCAATTCTACCTCGAAAAAAAGGAAGATTTCAACTACAAACAGCCCGTTGTCAAAAGGTGTACACGCTGCTGACTTCATACTACTGGGGCCGTTAATAAGAAAAAAGTTATATTTTACTTTAAATATTGATTTTCGAGTCAAAATTGTACAATAATGACCAATGAAAGTAATTATTGATAGAGCAGTGCTATCTTTATGTACTGCTTGCTTAATCATTAAGTAATACAAAAGATTCTGTTTGGAATCAGTTTTGATTGGTTCATAGTATAAACAACGAATTAGTGTCTGTTGAAAATTAAAAGTGATTTTTCGTATTAAGCAGAAGTACTTTCGAATTACACTAAACATTAGGTTTACAGATTTCAATTTCTTTAAATTTCATTACATTTAATTCCATCTAGTTTTAGGTCCTCCTTTGGAGGCTAAGAGTTTCTGGTCAAGAAACTCCCCAACTTTGGTTAAACCCAAAGCTGTATAAGCAGGTCATGAAGTGCTGAATTCACTCCAGCCCTTAGTGTCCAATTAATTAAAATGTGCACTAACATTACAGTTCTATCTATGTCTGGAACTTCCAAGTGTTTTCTTTCTTTCAAATTTTCCGAATAGTTCAACTGGGAGCAAGTGATTCTAATTAATAACTTTCTAATGGTTTCAATAAATCCTTCAAGGTGAATAAAATTTACAATATTAAGCCAAGATCTATAAAATCTGGTGTAATATGATTTAGCGAAACTGCGCTGCTAACCAATTAGACTCTGATGAATCAAAAAACCAACTAGATGCCACTTGATATTTTATTGTACTTCCTATAGGCTCAACATGTTTCAAGCTTTACTATGCCCATCATCAGGAGTTCGCGACTATGATGTTGTTTACCACATTGGTCGTGTCGTTCTTGGTTTGCTGTATGTTGATGGTTAGGTGCAGTTAGGCTGGAGTAGTGTCCGTTCTGCAGGCTGCAGCTCGGACACTACTCCAGCCTAACCGCAACTATTCTCCAACATGCAGCAAACCAAGAACGAAACGCCCAATGTGGTAAACAACATCATAGTCGCGAGCTCCTGATGATGGGCATAGTAATGCTTGAAACATGTTAAGCTTTTAAGAAGTACAATAAAATTTCAAGTGGCATCTAGTTGGTTCTTTGATTCGCCAGTTATCACAATGATGCGCGGTCCAATAAACATCAGATTCAATTAAACTCTATTGACACAATATTTTGACTATACAACGTTCATTAATCTGGTAGAATTTAATATTCTTATCGATCGTACCGGCGGCAGTGACTATCAAATTAAAGGACGTATTTTCGAATCGCGGATAAATGGCTGTATTCATACGCACTTGTGGCTGCTCTGACAGCAGGCGTTAGTGTATTAACAAATACCAACCGTAGATTCTGAGCACAGAATGGAATAATGTTTGTGAATGCCGAAATATATACACTGCTGGAATATGTTTTTACGGATAGTTTTCTGGGTGGGGCAGGAGAATGTGATTAGATGCTAGAAAACTAGGCAAATCCGAGGCAAAGCACCGAAATACCGGCGAAAAATCTAAATTTGCACTTCTGAAACATGGAACCGGAAGTTCGAATCATTCAACGAAACCTTTTAGGAATAAAGTGTGTAAACTATCCTGTTTGTGGAGACCCCGTCATTTTGAAGGACATAGAAGTATATTGCCAAGAAACTGCGCTTTAACTTGTTTAATTAAAACAAGTGTTGTCCCACTAAAAATGGCACAAAGCGACTCTGATCTTAGCCGAATAGATTTATGAAATGTTGTAGGTATCTGTGTGTTTTTCCTATATAATCCGAGTAAACAGAAACGAAGAATATAAAACCATAGAAATGAACTGCTTTGGTATGTAGTGAATCCTTATGCAAACGAAGGTTATACTCGTATTTTCGTATTCTCTCAAGAAAGCCTAAGTTTTACCGAGGAAAAAAATTAAGCAAGTAACAAAAAAGAAATTATATCCGGTTAAATTGAAGAAGTGAAATCCACATGACATTTTCCACATTGCACAAAATTTAAGACTTTATTTTATGACTTTAAAAATAATACGCCTGTTCCGGTGTTGTAATCACTTCGTAATACTCAAAAGTTAAATTATAAACTCGTGTTCGTTTAGGCCACTACAGTTAGGGAAGTGAGACTTTAATACTGGTAACTTTATGAAGTTGAGTTAATTTCTTTTAGACTTGGTTGCACGCGGAAAGTTGAGGGAATGTGGCAAATATCCTATGTCGTGTCACGTTAGTACTAATGTCCAAACGTCAGTAAACAATTAAAATTATAGTTTATTATGAATACATGTATGAACATGTGAATGACGTGTAATGATTTACGTCTCTATCAGGCATCGTGTCTCTATTGCATGTAAAAATATGTACATTTCGAGTCCGTTTGACAATGGGTCTGACAGAATCAGAGAATAGCTACGTCCTCTGTAAGTAAATAACACTACACTTAGGTAATAAATTATATGCGCCTTTTATTTTTAAATACAAAAGTTAAAGATTTTGAATTCTGTTTACTCTCACTCCGCGTACCTAGTTGTTCTTATACGGTAGATAGTGACATGATCAATGTGGCAGTGGGTATCGAATTGTCAATGTGTCTATAATTCGGTCGGTACTGAAGCATCGGATGTGTTCTGGTAAGTGTGTTATGCAGGAAGCGGCACCACTAGTACTACCAAGCTGAATCAGAAGCAATGTTCATGTATCCGGCATGAATGTTCATCGATATTATGATTCATAACGTCACTCACGGACTGCATTGTACTAGAATATATCGATGAAGGGGTATTCGTGGAAATTCCAGCTAGAAATGTTAAATATTGTATTATCCGAATGAAATTTGAACAGCCTGTTATCTGTTATATGTAATTGGAAAGTTTTTTGGTTACCATTGTGCAGGAATGGAGTCCAAATTGTGGCCAACGTTCCGAGGGACATGAGCGACAATTCTGCTGTTAATCCAGACCGTAATTGTAATCACCGTGTTTAGACTAGATAGGGATCTAAATAATTTCAAAACCAGAGAATTACTTTGGTCATGGCGGAAGAAGTTTAAGTGATTTAAACAACCAACAATTGAGTTTAGACTTTTACTCTTCCCTTCCTTTATTTTTGATTCAATATCGAAAATATCAGCTACGTGACCCCAAATGAAGTCCGTTCAAACAGCATACTGAACAGACTCGACAGATGACTCAAAGCCGCGATATTCTGTGTCTTTACTTCACTTTTCTCGTTAGAATGAACAGTTTTATCTCCTTTTTTATTTCTGCGTGTTCTTTATATGATAATAAAATAAATTAAACGTACAATAGGAAGACGATGGCCATATGTTTCACATTTGAAAATACTTGTTAGACACAGGTTAAATTTTGTGTTGGTTTCTAAACGTTATAGCACTGGCTAGTACACCGTCCAGTTCATCTTAAATTCTTTCCTGGTTCTCTCACAAACAGTTAACTGTAATTATAAAGCTTTTCTGAACTGTACGTATGTGGAACGTATTAATATAAAAATTACTTGAATTACTATTATGACTGGCGACCGTTGACTTTAAAAACGCTATTAAATTTGGCGAAACACAGCATAAAATTCATGATGTATATTATAGTAAATTTCGTAAAATGGAAACAAGTATGGAAAGGAAAGCGGAAGTGCCATACTGGCTAAAGTAGATGGAAACAAGAATTTCCAGCGAGAAATAGAAGTTTATATATATCGGTATGCATTAAATAATGCGGCTTTCCAAAATATGCGTTCTTTGTCTGATGTGTGTGAAGACATGACATGTGAAATATAGGCTCATTTTGACATTATATGTGACATGAAAGGAGAGTTATAAACAATTACTCTATTGTCTTATGTCCTCTTTTTCTTCGCAATCCTATTCAATCTTCCAACGGTGTAGACGTTTCTTTACCATTTAACTTTATGCCTTGGTGACTCGCTTTTGATCCACTAATTTCCACCAATTGAAGGAGCTATGCTTACGTAACACAGCACAACTAACACAAACAATCACGGATACACTACCGTGTCCAGGTCGACTCATGTCCTGGAGTCCCGTGTTCTTGCTCCCCACGGCCACTTCCACAGAACTGTCAACAGGACCAGTCGCATAAATTTGAAGCTAAGCACCCGAGCAAGAGCAAGTACCTCGACTGTTTCAGAAAAGGAATCTGTGAACAACATTTGGCTATAAGCCAGAAATAGTAGGAGGAGACTGAAGCAAAGTACATCCCCTGAACAACATTACGACAAGACAATAAACCACTGCTACGTCACACAGACGAACAATACTTACGGATGTTCGTGACGGGTATTCTTCAAATGCTGATTGTTAGTTTGTTCAAATATTATTAAATCAAGTCTGTTCGAAAGCATGGGCTTAAGAATAAGAAGGGTGAATTAGTATAAACTTCCTAACTCTTATAAACCTCGATATTTTATTATCTCGTTGTGCTAAAATTATTTCATTATTTAATGCTCAACATGTTTCGGGTGTTAATACATCCATCCTCAGGAGCTTGCGACTTATTTGTTGAGTTATTTCATGGGTTGTATTGCTCTGGTTCGATGTGTGTTGGTG
>Ga0123357_10007421_pt1 | contig 13548 bp, 11 predicted proteins | sample TergutEmb28metaG_FD_89873 | JGI IMG/M metagenome (GOLD analysis project Ga0123357, IMG submission 89873) | Embiratermes neotenicus P4 segment gut microbial communities from Petit-Saut dam, French Guiana - Emb289 P4 | ecosystem: Host-associated > Arthropoda: Insects > Digestive system > Gut ... | reverse complement strand
TCCAGCCCATCATTTAGTTTCACTTCCAGTTTTATGACAGTATTCATCTTCTACTCAACTCAGGGTAAATGACTCTATTGTAATAGCCAGGTCAGTTTTCAGCTTTTGGGGATTCGCTCCCCTCTCTTCAGACATGACCAGCGGCAGCCACGAATGCACAAACATGGGGAAAGTAAAAGACTCAAATTATGATGGCAACTGTATGTCACGTGACTTCCAGTTCGGGACTTAGAAAATTTCAGGCCGATGGGTTTTTGTTGGACTGAGTGTACAAAAACTGGCTGAAGTGAAGTACAGTTTATTAGATACAATCTCACTGTTCAGCTCTTCATTGCGTAAATATGAAACATGGTTTATGCATTACATGGATATACAGTTTAAAAGTAGCCTAGGGTTTTTGTAGGATGATGATGACAAGTTTCTTAGTGGAGCATTGCAGGTGTCGAGCATGCCAAAACAACTTGCAGATACCAGGCCCAATGAACTAGATACTCTGTATGTGCATTTACATTGAATTTTGTACCAAAATTTTTGACTTGGTTTGCTAAATCAAATGGTAACAAGAAGTGTGCGTGTGTGTGTGTGTGTTTTTTTTTTTAACCTAGAGCTACAGCCCTTTTTTAAATCAAACATTTAGTTGTGGGAAAACAGTGTGGTTGGGAAACAGAACACAAAGTTGAATGAGTGCTACAAGCACTAAACAAGGACGTGGAAGTTTCTGCTCTTATCCAGCACATTTAAGCAGGCCATCTTGGTTCAGCTGGCTTTGCCTTGAGGGCAGTTATTCTGCTAACGACAAGAAGTTTGGGGAATCAACAGGCAGTAAAATAGTATACCATTCAATATGAAGTTATTCAGTTGCTGGAAGGAGTAAAGAAAAGAAGCTGTTGAGGATTCAGGACTCTGGGTTGTGACACTAAGTAGTGGGGGTGTTCATTCCTGTTATGTTGAAAGGCTGTACTGCCTTGATATTCAGGGATCAGTGTAGCACTCCAAAAGACATGAACCTTCAACATCAGTTTTGTGGCAGTGTCAAATATTGCAGAAGAGTTTCTTGTAGGGAATTATTTAAGAAATTTAATGTATCTTCCTTGGGCAATTAATATCTATTGTCTGTCATCAGTGTTTTTCATTGTAGACAACATAGAAGAATTTACAAAAATTAAGAGATAATGCAGTAAAAATACATGAGCTAATAACATTTTGGGCTAATTCGACTAGTTACCAGAAGAGTACGTGCTGTGATGGACCTAAGTTATCCACTGCCCTTCTGTGAACATTCAAGTACTGTGCATGATATAAATGAATATAAGCCATCATTTAAAGATTGTATCACTCTTTTCTACAGTGTAGAGGAATATTTTGAACTTAAAGCTCAAAGCATTGTGCATATTATTAAGTAATATTTGTTGTAAATACCTTGCTGTATTTAGGTCTGCATGGTATGGTATTCTTACAAGATAATGTGAAATTCCACTGCCCACTGTTCCAGAGTTGTATGGTACTGTATTAAATTCATAGTGTGACATGTTCTCTGTCTCTGTTCCATACAGAGTGGGATGTAAGTAGATTTTATTTTTATTTTTATTTTATTTTTTTTAATTCTGTATGAATATACCCAGGTTTGGATAAACAACCCAGTGAATGTGTAGGCTTGTTTTATTGAACAAACATTGAGTACCTAAGATTTTACCGATATAACCTGTTCTTATTTTTCTGTTTGTTAGCATCCACGGGTGAGATATGCAGCTTGTAATGCCATTGGGCAGATGTCAACGGATTTTGCTCCACTTTTTGAAAAAAAATTTCATGATAAAGTTGTACCTGGATTGCTTATGGTACTAGATGATAATACTGTACCAAGAGTTCAGGCACATGCAGGTGCTGCACTTGTAAATTTCAGCGAAGCCTGCCCAAAGAACATCTTGACACTGTATCTTGATGCCATCATGAGTAAGCTGGAATCTATACTAAGCACAAAGTTCAAAGAGGTAAGTTAGGTCATACTGTGGACAGCCAAAGAGCACATGTTCTGAAGGGATGACAGTTTTGTCTTTATGTGTGTATGATTTCTTGCAGCTTGTGGAGAAAGGCACAAAACTTGTGCTAGAACAAGTTGTAACAACAATTGCTTCTGTTGCTGACACCTCAGAGGAGCAGTTTGTAGCATATTATGATCGCTTGATGCCCTGTCTCAAATACATTATCCAGAATGCAAATACAGAGGAGCTGAAGATGCTTCGTGGGAAAGCTATTGAATGTGTTAGTCTTATTGGATTAGCTGTTGGTGCTGAGAAGGTTAGTTGGTTGGATAAGCTAAGATCTAAAGACTTAATGTTACTAAATGAGGTTTTTGTACCCCCTATTGCTTAAAATGGAAGTACCATATGCTGTGACACATACCTGTGTTTCAGGATACCTTAGTCTTGTGGTCATGTATATGTGGTTGTACTTAATTATAGTACAAATTTTTGGAGAGCTAAGTATTGTGATAACACAGCAGAATTACACATTGGTAACATGTCCACCCAGGTTTTGACAGAAGTGGGTGTGGTGATCAGAAAAATGACAAATGCAATTCTGGTGATAACCTTCATTTTCATTTGTTTGCCATTTGCTTGAATATACCTATCAGTTGCTCTGCAGTTTGAAATACAGGCAGGTGTTATTTTATATCATTTCTTTTTGTGCGATTTTGCTTTAACGTGACTTCAAAATTTACCCCAAATTTTGTATTTGTGCCATACTTTTCAGTTTAATGCAATTTGGCATAGACGATCCGTGGCCAAATGTGTCTTGTGTTGGAGGCTAACAGAAAGTGACAGCACTGCATGTTAACAGTCACGTGTACAGATTGGTTACATTGGTGATATTATGTAGTTCCCTCTTTTAACTGCATTGGCTTTTGTGACCAAAACAATTGAGAAACATAACTCTACGTGACCTATTGCAATCTATGTGAAAAATTGGTGAAAGACAATCGGTACTGACGAGACGTGACAGGCCAACTTGGAAAAGGTGAAAGAATTGTTAACATATGCCATGATGTTAGATTCACTCATAAGGGTAGGTACATTTTATGATAATGCTGATAGAATTATGGTAAGTGCAAAGTCAGCAACAAGTGTTTGTGTAGCAAAAGTATCATAGATCTATCACATTGAACAGTACCAAAAGCTGTGGGTGTGAGTCTCATACATTTTTATTGCATTAGAAATAAGTATATTATATAGAAGGGTGTTTATATTGTAAAGAAATGTATATGTACTGTATATAGAGTACACACTATTGGTGTAGTCATACACCATGTAGGATGAGGTCAATCCCCTAACCCCCAGAAAATACACTGTTTTAAATGGGAATTTTGTGTTCATTGTGCTCGATTTCAATTTTCACAACATTTTTTAGGAATGCAACCCTGGTGTACAATGAGACTGCCTGTAATATCTTGTTTAAGTGAGAATAAACTTTTAGTCATTAACCCTTTGACGCTGGAATTTAGTGGCCGTTTGGCTATTTATAGGGCCCACTGCCCGGCCACTTTAGTGGCCGTTCAGCGTTAAAGGGTTAATGAAGTGTATTCTTACGTGGCCTCTTCATTTGTCACCTTTTACCTAGGGATGTGCAGTAATTAGTGCCTTGCTGAATGCAGCTGACTAAGCACAATTGAAAATGAAAATAAATTTACACGCGCCCGCCTGCGCAGGCGTGCGCGCGCGCACACGAGTGCTGCCACAGAAGCAGACGGTGTCAGCTACCCAAAAACTGTGCCCAATATGTCTTGCTCACTCCCCCAAGCTCCTGTATTGGACATAGGATCACTGTAGGTTTTGTGTTTGTATGCAAAATGGTCAGTACAGTTTGTAACACACAGTTTTCTTAATAGCTGTAACTTTGTGGAAATCATTTTTTTTTTTTACATTCAGATTTCAAATCAGAGTATCAGAATTATTTTTAAACAAATGTATTCTATTTTATATTACCGTATCTTTGTTGACATTTGTAGTTATGGACTTTTAAATATTACACCATGATTAGAGGAATCCAACTCAGAATCTACCAACTGTATGGCACAAAGGTCTTCTGAATGTGGTAATCTTTAGCTTACTAATAAATTCTGTGCTGTAAGGAACCCAAAGTTTTGTTTCTGTGTTTGCAAGAGACCTGAGAATGGATCCTGTTCTGAGCCAGTTTAATCCAGTCCACATCCTCTCACCCTGCTTTGAGATGCATTTTGAGTCTATTTGCCACCTAAAATCCACTTGTGCGTAATATCAGGATGTTCTGATATAAATAGAGGCCTATGTGTAGGTTGTGTTTAAAACTTTAATGTGAAAAAAGATCAGTTTAACCCTTTCCCCGTTCCATTTAAATCGCTAGTGCCTGGGCAGAAGAGCCGAGTTTTTTCACGGGACATTTAAATTTACCTACTATACCAGAAACGCTTTAGAGCGTTTAGAGGGGGAGGGGACTTTTAAATCCCGAGCGCTTTGGAGCGTTAGGGAGGGGAAAGGGTTAATATGAAAGTGATCCCTTTATTTCATAAATGTTTACGTTGGACTGGAATGAAAATATGCAAGCCACTGGGCTTTATTAACTAGTGTGTGGAGAGTCAAAGCATTTCTGGAGCCCAGGTGTACAGGAGCTTTGTTAACATAACCTGGTAATATTTTAAGCTGTGTGCAATACAGAATGTAACGTGTACAGTATCATAATTACATTTATCGTCCTTACAGCTGTGTATGTGATCAAATGACTAAGATTCTGTCTAAATGAAACTTCCATTTACATGGTACCATAGTGCTCCAAATTTAAGATAGGTTAAATTTCAGAGGTCTTTAATAGCATTCGATTTAAAATTTTCATTTTTCTTTTTCAGCTCCAAAGATTGAGAAACATATATAATGTACTTTTATAATTTGTTCACTGTAACTGATATTATTAAGGTGTTTAAATTTAGGGTCAGTTGAAAAGACATGTATGTATAAGGAAATGAAAAATGGATATGGAGTTCAAGGACCTCTTAGAATGAATAGAATGATTTTGGGTAGAATTCAGTGATGGATTTTTGGAAACTTGGTAATGAAGCTTCATGTTCCACTAAAGCAGAGAATATCGTGATAGGTGAACAGCTCTGGACTGTCAATAAATACTTAGTACCATGTAATTAGGTGTTCATATGGAAATTGTGTTGTTTGGTGCATTGGAGGGGGTGGGGGGAGGAATGAACAAGAATTCCGTTGTTATTGTCCAACATTATGTGTAATGACATAAGTACATGTAATAATAGAGCTGCACATGTTGAAGTCCTGATATATGCAGATAAAATTGTCTCTATTAAGAGAGTAGTATAGGGTACTTAATATGAAATTTGAAACAACATATTTAGTGATGGTTCTGATAGGTTTCATTAATTCTGCTTATTCAGAGAGAGTGCAGTCCCACTTAGTTTTCTGGCTGTATATCCGAAAGCTTCAGCATATGGTGTTTAGAAGCTTTGTGTATTTCGTATTTGACATAATTTAAAGAATACTGGTGCAATTATTTTGTACGATTCTGCTCCCTGCCCTCCCTCTTGTGATGTTTATCTCTTCCTTTATCATTATGGGATAAACTTCACAATAAGCTGGAGAATCTAAAATGATTGGAGTGTGCAGTAATACCAGTATATAGTAATTTTGTTTGTTTGTTCATCCAGTTCATGCGTGATGCAAGTGAAGTTATGGATATGTTGCTGAAGGCGCAGACAGGAGATCTACAGGATGATGATCCCCAGACTTCATATCTGATCTCTGCCTGGGCAAGAATATGTAAGATATTAGGTCAGTAAACAGGTTTATAATATAGTACAACTGAACTTCTCCATATGAAAGGTAAGGGACCCTCTGTCATGAAAGAGGTGTTGTTATAAAAATGTAAATGTGGTGCATAATGTAAATTTGGTAGAGATGTGTAACTGTTACTTGTTCCTTTCTGATATATATTTAATGAAATACAGCAGCACATAATCCGTGGCTTTCTTCAGGGCGAAAACTGTACTGTTTGTGACTTTACTGTAGAGAATATTCTTATCCATACGTATTCACTGAGTGAGAGGTCACGCTTTGTAATTTACAGGGAAACAGTTTGAACAGTATCTGCCATTAGTGATAGGCCCTGTGATGAAAGCTGCATCCATGAAGCCTGAAGTTGCCCTTCTTAACAATGAGGATATGAAAGGCATTGAGGAAGATGTTGATTGGCAGTTTGTGTCTCTTGGGGAACAGCAGAACTTTGGCATCAGAACATCAGGTAATTTCTGTTCGTTATAGAAACAGGTTATGGACATGAGAAAGAGTGATTTCATCTCAGAGGTTCATCACTAACTGATATAGTAAAATACCATTAATTTGGCGTGTGAGGGACCAGGCAGGTGCTAGATTATCATATGTTCTGGATTATCAGACGGTATCTATGCCGACCTGCATTCTTACAGATAATTTTTTTGTTATTGCTCCTCTACTTAAGCTGCACAACTGTCGGCAGAGAGAGCTTTCTAATGCCATGGCATTCCTTAAAATTTTGCAGCCATCCACCAGAGAAAGTGCACTTGTCAGTTATTTTAATTTCATCATAAAAAGACTGACCTTTTCAATTATCATAGGACCAGTCATGCATTTACCTTTGGAATGCATTACTGTAGATCACTTAAAACCTTGCCCAATTGTGCTAATTTAGGCTGTTTTAGTTTCTTTTACCTGAAAAAGTTTTTCACATTTTCTCATGATGCCATAAACTATCAGAATTAGCCATTCTATTTCTTTGTGTCGCAGATTGTTGACGATCCAGCGTTTTGTGAAACTGTAAACTCTCTTCAGTGTGTGCCACTTCAATGCCTCCTAATTATTCAAAGTTTCTGAGGAATTTTTTAAGTTATGTTTTTTCTCTTTCCACCAGTACATTGTTTACTCATCTTTGGATCTTTTGAAGCCATTGTAATAGCTTGAATATAGAGTAGCACATACCACATATAACACAATAGAAATAGAGTTCACAGTAACGCTGTTGAGTGTGCCAAACAGATGGTGTGACCCACTAGTTGCTTGCAATGCCATCAAGGTGTGGGACGAAACCAACTTGCAAAATCTTGGCATATCGTATTCAGTGACAGAGTTTGTGATAGGGACACATCATCCTGATAACCGAAGATAAAATCATGGAATAAGTACGTGTACTGTAATTTTCAGTTGACAAAACGTCTGTCTTGGAACTACTTTCCTCAAGTCCTTGATTATCAGATGACAAATTAAAGGGATTTTGCTGTATAGCACTCCTCTTATTGCCACATGATTACTATCCACATTTCATATTTACTGCTTGTTATTGAAGCACAGATATAGCAGTAACAGTTATCAAACTAGTACCTGATCGTGCTTTGTTAATCATGAGAAGCTACTATTTAATTTGCTTTGAATTTCATACTGTACTGCTTTGTGCCTGGTTCAGAACTCGAACTGGAGATGAGCCATTCAGACAAGCTTTTGTAGTTTTCTCCAGGCCCTCATAGAAGTTGGCATTATAGTTAGTTCCTTAAAATAGGACATAACAACTGCTTCCACACAGTAATCAGTGTAGCAGGTGTTGTGGAGTTATATTAGTCATACAGTGTAATTTGCAGCTTGGTCTGGGGTTTGTGGTTTGTGTTATTTACACTTACATGTGAATTTCCAGAAATTGGTTAAAGTGAAGAAACAGATTTGTGTATGTAGCAGAATGCCTCCAGAGTTTTGCAAACTGCTGATCTGTTTCTGTCATATCTAGAACAAAAATGAAAAGAATAATGCTCTTGTTTAACCTATTTTCAGATGAATATGAAGAAATATGCTCTTTTCTCTGGGTGTTAATGCAGGAAATTTTAATGAAACTGATATTCTCAGCATTGAGAAATTAAATTACTGTTTTGAGCAATATTTCTTTCTAAAGGAATACAAGATTTTACCAACCCCAAGATGATGAATGTAATTCTTTTCGCATACATTTACTAGGTGAAAGGTTTAATAAAAAGTTATCTCTGTTACCAAATTCTGTGTTTGTTATAAGCAAAACTTTCTTTTGCATCGAGAGGAGTATAATGAGATATGAAAATGCCACTTTTTGTTTTCCAAAATATGAATTTTCTGAAATTGCAGATTCAGCCAAGAGGTAAACTGTGTTGTGCTGTAACATGATTATTGTTCAGTTTAATTATCTGTGATGAGTGGGAGCATGTATATATGTACAGGACTGGAAGACAAAGCATCAGCTTGTGAGATGTTGGTCTGTTATGCACGTGAATTGAAGGAAGGCTTTGCAGACTATGCAGAAGAAGTGGTGAAACTGATGGTCCCTATGCTCAAATTCTATTTTCACGATGGTGTACGAACGGCTGCTGCAGAGAGTTTACCTTACCTGCTTGACTGTGCCAAAATCAAAGGTTTGACCTGCTTCTTAATGTGTTATCATCTAGTCTGATGATAATAGCAAATTTGAAAGTTAATGTATTTTGAAAGAATGACATCTATGCTAATTAAATTATGAGAGTAATCACATAACAAGGCACATTTCCAGTATTCCCATACCTTAGTTTTTAGGAAAATACCTACAAACAAATTGCGTAAGTTTTAGCATGATTATAAGGCGATGCCCCAGTTTTAGAGATGGTAAATTGGGAAACAGTTTTTCTTATGTTAAGTAAATATGGTATATTACTGTTATCAACTGGAGCACACTGTAGTGCAGGTGGTTGAGGCACTACTCTACAAGCTGGAAGGTCACGGGGTCAAAACCCAAAGGTGTCATTGGAATTTTTCATTGATAAAATCCTTCTGTCCACGTTATGACCCTCAGGTCAGCTCAACAGAAATGAGTTCCAGGAATATTTCCTGGAGGATATAGGCTGCTGGTGCTGACGACCTTACCACCTTCATGTGCAGATTGTCTTGATATTTGGGAGTCTCAGCCTCTTGGAACCCTCAGGGCCTGTACAGGGATTGCTGTACCTTTTACTGTTATCAACTAGCTTTGTGTTACATTACTCCATAGTAGAAGTTTTGTTGTGATCATCTGTGTTAGATTTACATTGGTCAGTTATATCTGGTGCTTTCGACTAACTAAAGTTATCACTCTTGCAGCTGTAGTGTGTCTGCATGCATGTGCACTTGTTATCATCAGGGACATCTGTTATGTATGTAAATTGGTGTGTGTGGTGGTGGTGGTGGTGGTGGTGGTGGTGGTGGTGGTGGTGGTGGTGGTGGTGGTGGAGGAGGAGGAGGCGGAAGCATTGTTGTGTATTATGACAAATAAAACCTAGAATTTGACTACCTGAAAATGGTAATCTTAAGAGATTGTGTGTCTGCATGTAATGCTTCAGGAACAGGGAAATTCAAGTAATAAAACTATAAGGTGAGTGAAAACTTAATAACTACAAGATATAAAATGTAGTATTAGATGTTTCATATTTTGCCCTCTGTGTTTCAGTACTATACTTCAACATAGGCTGTGTTGAAACTAACCTTGGATTAGGCTTTAAATCTGTAAAAATTCTTAAATTTTGGTTGCAGTACAGGTCAACATGTCAAGTAGCAGCTGAGTTATCTGCAACTGGTTGTGATTTTATTGTACATATTGATGTGCATTTTGCTTTATGTGAATCAAAATCAAGTTTATTTGTTGAACTGAAGTACATTCCTGTGGATGTGACTGCTATCACCACATTTCACCAGTACTGACTGTAGAACTTCCTGACATGCATATATTTCCCCCCCCCCCACACACACACACACACAGTACAGTTGTATCTGAATTTCAATCAGTTTATTGCCTTCTTCCTGTTATAAATGTGTAATATCTGTTATAGAATTACAGAATTAAACAAAATAGCTTTTCACAGTCACCTGTCAGACCTATTGAGACCACTTCTTCTTCTTAGTACGGCTCTACAACTCTTAGTGCAGAGTTTTGTCCTTCCCAACCACTTCCTTCCATCTTCTATCCTGGACAAGAGTCTTCCAGTTTGGCACTTTTAACCTCTGTATATCTTTTTTAACATCATCCTCCCAATGTATCTTTGGTCTCTCCATTGGCCTCTTTGAAATGGGTTTCCAGGCATGTATTGCTTTGACCATTCTTGTTTCTTGCATTCTTTCAATATACCATCATAACCTTTGCACTCTGACGAAGTTTATTATGTTCTTATGTATCGAGCCCACTACAACTCTTAAATAATTGATTGTGAAAGGCTTAACTTTCTGTTAATTACCAGTTTGCCCCCATGGAAACATTTGTTTACATAATATAGACTGTGTAAGATTTCAGGTTTTCCACAAGACCGGTATATTCACATTTGCATCCTAAGAGGTTTTCCCAAAAATGTTTATTCATTACATCAAATTTGATTTTTGTGTAGGTTCATCATATCTGCAAGGGATGTGGAGCTTCATCTGTCCTGAACTACTCAAAGCTATTGATACAGAGCCCGAGAATGAAGTACTGGCCGAACACATGCACTCCTTAGCCAAAGTAATACATATAGCACTGACTAAAATTCTTTTGGACTTCATATGATAGGATAATCTTAAAATGTATGATGCAGAGGCTCAGGATAGTATCAACTAACAGAATGTTGTGAACCCATTAAGGGACTTTGGATTTCATAAAAGCTGGGATAGGTCTTGAGCAGCTGAGCAACTGTTATCTTGTCAAGAAGGACTGCTCCAGCTAGTTGCTGTCATTCATTCTGTAAGAACACTGTACTTTGCCACTGATAGTGACACCAGCCTCATGCTGTCATATTGTTGTTCCTGTTTCCTGCCACTGGTCAGTAATAATGTTTCATCTAAGAGGTAATTGTTGCAGCATTTCATGGTTTTCTCATTTGGATGAAAGTTTGAATTTTGTTATAGTAGTAACAGCAATCCTTATTGTATTTTATTTTGTGGCAGGTTACATAGAGGACATGGTTTCTTGAGTGAGTGTTAGTTTCTGAAGATCTCTGCTCCATGGAGTTAGTCAGCTTTGGAAATTTTAGTGTCTGAATTATTCTTGATATGTGTGTGGGGTGATCGTTCATTACATGTAGTGTATATAATGTTTGTGTTGTGATAAAAATCAAGCCAGTTAATTTTTAAAACAATTCGTTGCATCCACTTTGTGGGCAAGATATGGCAATGGAAGAGTTACTTCAGCTGCTGTAGGATGTACAATGGCAGCATGACACATGATTTATGCATGTTGCAGCTTCTTATTTGACCCACTATGTTAAGCAGTTTTTGGATTCTTCACTACCCAGATTAGGGAGAATGAAACATTTTTTTTTTACCTCTGTGGTTGCCCGATTTTACCCCTACTTGTACCTGTGGGTCCATCTGAAGAGCAAAGGCTATTAAAAAAGATGCATCACGTGGGACAGGTTTTGTCACTTGGTTGGAAGTGGCTGCAGAAGAATGTGACACTGTGTCTGGCCTTTTTCATCATGCCAAGAATACTTCATATCACAAGGCTGAGTTATGAATGTGTACTAATAACAGTTTTAGCAGCTTTTGTAAGCAGTTTGTCAGCATGAAGGCACTGTTATGTAGAAGTCTGATAAATCAACATTAGTAAAGATATGTGGTCCTAAAATATGTTACTTGTACCATTTTATTTCCTAATGTTTGCCAAGTGTTACAAGCATATTGGTTGCAACTGTATGTTTAAGGGAACTTTTTGGCTTTATTTTACAGGTAATATTTGATTCCTATACTTATCTCATGTAATTAAGAAACGCCCCATATAAGATGTGAAGTAATATTTTGTTTACTGAAATTGAATAATTACTCTGGATGTTCGGATTTATTCCAGTGCATAGAGACACTGGGAAATGGGTGTCTGACAGAAGAAGCAATGGCCGAACTGATACGTATTTTGGATAAAATCATGAAGGACCACTTTAGTAAAGCAGCAGCACGTCAAGAGAAACGAAAGGATGAAGATTATGATGAGGTAAGCATTCTGGCTGTAAAGACTGTGCATTACGTCTTTGACACATGTTGGGGCTATGGGAAGAGAGAATGAAAGGAAAAAATGAATACAGCTTTTCCCTTACCTGTCTGCTAGGAGGTACCACTCCTGGGCATGCCTTCTCTTCCTCTCATAGTACATATCCTGTTCCATCTAGATACTTGCTGCACATTTTTGGCATATTATTGGGATTCCTGGGTCAGTAATGGATTCTCTGTGACAAGTCATGTAATTGAATTTTATTACAAGAAGAGAGATTAATTAGAACACAATGGGTGAAACCTGTTTAAGACAATCCTGCATAAGATGGAATAATTTAGTTCATAAATTTTCATATTTGGCACCTAAGTCTGTGAGATAGCCTTAAATTCACGTATGAAACAGCAAACAGAACTGTAGCCAACTGGATTGCTCGAAACCAGACCATGTGGAGCCAAACAAAGGCCTGCATTGCCAAATAATGTGAGATCCACCCTCCTCCAAGACATTATGCAGTGTAAGCAGAGTGGTAATTCCATACTGACATTTCAGGACAACCTATTGGTCCCAGTTTCAAGGGCCAAGAAATCCAAAACAGAGAACAGAGCATGACAGAAGTTAACTGACACAGTCTTGTTTTGGGGACTTTGTTCATCGTCTAATTTCTTGAAGAAGCACAGTGTTACAGAAGCCAGCTCTGTTTCCATTTTCAGTCAAAGAAGTACCTAACCTGGTGGACCCCTTAGATTGAGTTATTCTCAATCACTGGGTACCTCAGAACAGTAACTTAAGATACACACCTGAGAACAGATCTAGACCGAGGATAGTAACTTAAGATACACACCTGAGAACAGATCTAGACCGAGGATAGTAACAAGAATATGGCTGTTGAACGATTAAACATTAATGGTTCAAAAATAAAACTGGATCAGTCCACCATAAAAAGAACTATGAACTCAAGGTGATCAGACTACAGACATGACACAGAAGTCCAGGACACACGTATTTAAATTCTTAACACCATCTGTGGAAAAATTATGAATTGTCATGGGTTCAAATTAGTTTATAAACCAAGAAATATAAATGTAGTATTTAGTCAGTGCATATCATAACAGCATGGCAACACATCTCACCAGAAGTGATTGTGAAGGGTTTTAAGAAGTTCTGTATAACTAGTGGAGTGGATGGGACTGATAGTGATATGTTGTGGAATGGCAGTGAAGGGGATGGGAATGTTAGGAGTTAGTGTGAGGAAGATGACAGTACTGACTGTGAAGATGTGGATGGTGACACTGATTGGTAGAGGTAGATAGAATCTGACATCCTTTGTGTATTAAGCGTGTGAAATTAATAGTAAAATATTTTTTATTAGCAGAAATTTTATTTTTGGTGGGGTAATCTTAGGTTTGGTTAAATACATTTTCACTTGGCATTTTTTTTTTGTAGAAAGGGGGGGGGGGGGGTTTTTTTTAATTATGGGTTGTTTTTCTTTTTGTGTAGAATGTGTTTTTTTTTGTTGAGCATTTGGTTTTTTTGGGCCTTTTGTTTGCAGTT
>Ga0123357_10007420_pt1 | contig 13548 bp, 10 predicted proteins | sample TergutEmb28metaG_FD_89873 | JGI IMG/M metagenome (GOLD analysis project Ga0123357, IMG submission 89873) | Embiratermes neotenicus P4 segment gut microbial communities from Petit-Saut dam, French Guiana - Emb289 P4 | ecosystem: Host-associated > Arthropoda: Insects > Digestive system > Gut ... | reverse complement strand
GGCACCACCACCGTGATGCGTGTCTATCACATCGACCGCGGCTACGAAAAAATCGAGCAACGCTTGAACGCCTGCGGGGCCAACATCAAACGCGTTGACCAAAAAGAACTCGATCTCTAACGCCCCCGCAAATGCATCCCATTTTAGCAGTCGCCCTTGGGCGCCCCGTATACTTTCACCGGTCGCCCAAGGGCGACCGCTAAAAAATATCCGCTTTCAAGTCCGCCGCCGTCATCTGAGCTCCGCCGAAGAATTTCCCACTGCCCCACTTGCTTTTTTCATAAAAGCCCAATAATCACAACCAGATTAAACATCAGTGCAAGGGAGGTTGGTCCATGGCAACATCGCTGCCTCAGGCATCAGAGAATGGATTACCAGAACTCCAAGGAGTATTTGGCCACAAGAATTACGTTTTTTTTAACGTCCCTTTTGCGAGATAGTTGCGAAGTACCTCCTCTAATCGTCCGATGAATCTTGAGCAGTCACGCTCAAATACGGACGCTTATGGCAGACGAGACTGAGCTCAAACTCACATCGATGGAAGACGACGGTGGCGTCGCGTCTGTTGCTGCGCCGACCGAACCTTCGGCAAAGCCGGGGGCTGACGGTGAGTCGACAGAGCCAGGGGCTAACGGTAAGCCGGGGGCTAATAGTTTCTCATTGAAAGCCGGACGACTCACCTTGCCGCTGAAAACCACCATCATTCTAGCAATTCTGCTGGTGGGTGCGGTTGTGCTCTGCGGCGGCATCTTCCTCAAAATCGCCGAAAACATGCTCAACGAAAACAAGCACACGCAGTTGAGCCAGTTGGCCTATGCCCTCTCGAGTACGCTCGGCAATGAGGACGATTATCAGTCGCAACTCGATGCGTTGCGGAAGACGTCGAACTTCGAGTTTGCTGTCATCACCGACGAGCAGATGCATATCAGCGCGTTGTTCGTGGACAACATGGATGCATGGCGAGCCTATTCGAACTCGCGAATGGCCAGCAGGCATACGATTGCCAGCGACGCCGGACACGTTCAGAAAATTTCATATGGCGATAATAAGGTCAGCCATGTGCTGAGCGTGCCGGTTCTTCATACATCATCCACCGACACGTCCAAGACTACCGACACGTCGAAGGCCACCGACACGCCCAAGGCCGCCGTCGCCTACCTGCATGTGGGTTCGGGCGGCGAGAGCATCTTGGCGCAGCTGCAATTTCTGCAGGCAGGCGTGCTCTTCACGTGCATGGGCATGGTGCTGTTGGTGGTGCCGATCGCGAGTTTGGTGGCGAGACACTTGACGGTCCCGATCCAGCAATTGGCCCGAGGCGCCCATGCCCTTGCCGGCGGCGATCTTGCACACCGCGTGCTGATCCGGCGGTCCGACGAACTGGGTGAACTGGCCTTCGCCTTCAATCACATGGCCGACACCGTCCAGCGCCAGCAGGAAGACATCCAGCAGATCAATGCCAACCTGGAACAGATGATCGAAGATCGCACGGCACAATTGCAGCGGGCGAACCACAGGCTCACCGCGGAAATCGCTGAAAAAGAAGATTTCCTCCGCGCCGTCAGCCACGATCTCAACGCCCCTCTGCGAAACATTGCCGGCATGACCAGTATGCTGATGATGAAATACGGCGCGACGCTCGAGAAGGACGCCATCCAGCGGCTGGAACGCATCCAGACAAACGTGGCCACACAATCGGAACTGATTAACGAACTCCTCGAGCTCTCCCGCATCCGGACACGCCGGGAAAAAATCGAACAGGTCGACCTGCACGAACTTCTCACGGCGGTCGCGGACAGCTTCGCCGGCGACATCGAGACCAAACGCATCACGCTGACGATCAACGGCCGCCTGCCGGTCATGAAATGCGAAAAGGCCCGCCTGCGTCAGGTGTTTCAGAATCTGATCGATAATGCAATTAAGTACATGCGTGAAGACGGTCCGCGGACGATAGGCGTGAGCGTCCGCTGGGAACCGCAGGAAGTGGTCATTTCCGTCGAGGACACGGGCATGGGAATCGCGGCCAACGAAATCGCGAACCTGTTCCACGTGTTCCGCCGCGCGAAGAACGCGGCCATGATGAAAATCCCCGGCAAAGGCGTCGGCCTCGCCAGCGTCAAAGCAATCGTCGAAAACTATCACGGGCGGCTGTGGGCGGAATCACAGGCCGGTCAAGGTACGACTTTCCATATGGCTATTCCTAGAACCCATTTCGAACTTGCCCAGCAAGAGGTGGCATGATGATATTGAGTCGTAAATTTGCAACTCAGCCGGTGACGATTCTCCTGGTCGACGACGATCCGGATTGCCGACAACTGATCCGCGACGCGATCGAGCAGGGCAAGTTCGACAATCCGGTCTACGAAGTCTCCAGCGGCGAAGAGGCACTGCAATTTCTGCGGCGAGAAGGGGCGTTCAAAAATGCTCCGAAGCCCGACCTGATGTACCTGGACATCGAAATGCCGGGGATGGGCGGGCAGGAGGCGCTCAAGGCGATCAAACGTGATCCGCGGTTCGCGGACATCGCGGTAGTGATGATGACCGGCGTGACCGAGGACTCACAGAAACGCATGGCCATGAGCAACGGCGCCAACAGCTACACGAATAAGCCCATCGATGCCCTGAGCTTCATTCAGACGGTGATGCAATCGACGAGTTACTGGCTGCGGATCCACCAGTTTCCCTCGCCGCTGGAACACTCGCACGTGGCGTGACGAGAAGCCAGAAGCTAGAAGCCAGGAGCCAGAAGTTTGGTAGACAGAAGGAAGCGGACCGGTGGAACCAGTCGATCAAAGGGTGAACATGCGGATACTTGTTGTCGAAGATGATCTCGATCAGCGTGAGTTGATTAAAGAAACTCTTGTGGGCCATTTCGGCAACGAAACGGTGACCTGCGCGGAGTCCGGCCATGAAGTGCTGGGGTGGGACCTGAATCAGTTCGACGTGATTCTGACCGACTTCAATTTGCCGGACATTACCGGAATGGATTTTCTCGGAGCGATCCTGAAAAAAGTGGATCGCCCGGTGATCGTGGTCACCGGCGAAAATATCCGCCAGACCGCGTCGGAAGCGATCCGCGCAGGAGCCTACGATTACATCGTGAAAGTGGGCGATTACCTCTTCGCGATTCCGCTGGTAGTGGAAAAAAACCTGGCCGCATGGAAAATCAAACAGGAAAACAAACGTCTTCACGAACAGCAGCAGCAGGCCATGCGCGAAATTGCCTTGAAGAACCAGCAACTCAAGGATGCGCTCCAGAAGCAGGAGCAGATGGCCGCGACGGACCCGCTGACCAATCTCTACAACCGCCGCCACTTCAACGCCGTGCTGGAACGCTACTTCGCCGAATCGATTCGCTACAACAAGGACCTCGCCTGCATCATGTGCGACCTCGACGGATATAAGAAACTCAATGACACCATGGGCCACCAGTTCGGCGACAAGATTCTGCAGGTGACCGCGAAGATCATCACGTGGAACATGCGTGTGATGGACGTGGCGGCGCGGTACGGCGGAGACGAATTCGTGATCCTGCTGCCGCACGCCTCGGCACAGCTCGCGCTGAACGTGGGCGAACGTATTCACACGCAGTTCGTAATGCAAATGAAGTCGCTGGTGCCGCCGGAATTATTGCTGACAATGTCGATGGGCATTTCCAGCGTTCTGCACAACAAACCCGCACATTCCGATATGTTGGTGGCACTGGCGGACGAAGCCCTCTACGAAGCCAAACACAGAGGCAAAAACCAGACGATCATTTCAGAAAAGGTGCGCTCGGCCCCAGTGACGGCGAAATAGCGAATTGTGAATAGTGAAATCTGAGCCGCGTCCGTGAGGAAGCAACGTCCATTCACTATTCACTATTTCGGTCCTCCTGTGCTATCCTGTCGCCATGCTGCAATACAGTGACGACAACATGCTCGGTCCGTACAAGATTGTGCGGAAGCTTGGGGAGGGCGGGATGGGGACGGTGTATTTGGCGTTTGATGAAACGCTGGCGAGGCACGTGGCGATCAAGGTCCTGCGATTGGATGCCGATCCCGACGGCTCAGCGGCGGTGGCCATGGCCAGGCGATTTGAGCGGGAAGCCCAGACGGCCGCGAAGTTGAAACATCCCAACATTGTGACGATTTACACCGTGGGTCGGCAGGGTGGCGGAACGCAGGAGAACGGGCGGCCGTACATGGTCATGGAGTACCTCGAGGCCGGTTCGCTGGCGGATCAACTCCACAAGAATGGCCCGCTCCCGTGGCGTAAGGCGGCGGAGGTTATGGCGGATGCGTTGCTTGCGTTGGCCGCGGCGCATGAGGCCGGAATCGTGCATCGAGACGTCAAGCCGACGAACCTCATGTGGTCGGCGGCGGGTGGGAGGGGGGGCGTGAAACTGGTGGATTTCGGCTTGGCGCGTGCGCTGTACGGACCGGCGGACGCGGAAATCACGTTTCCCGGAATGTTCGTGGGCTCGGCGAGTTATGCATCGCCGGAGCAGATCAACGGCACCGAACGCATCGATGCGCGATCGGATATTTATTCGTTGGCGGCCACGGGCTATGCGTTGCTGACCGGTCAGCCGCCGTTTGTGGATGATGATTCTGCGGAAGTCATGCGGCAGCATGCGACGGAGCCGTTTCCGGATGTGCGAGAGTTGGCGCCGGAGGTGCCGGAGGAATGGGTGCGGGTGTTCGAGCGTGCTGGCCGCAAGAATCCAGCCGAACGTTACGCCGACGCGATGGAGATGCATGCGGCGATGACGCGGCTGCTGCGATTGCCGGAGAGTTGGCAGTCCGAATCGCCTCATCCCGTGGCCGCGAAAGCCACCAAAGTCAGCGAGTCGCTGGCCATGCTGGAATCGCAACTCGCAGCAGCACAGTCGTCGCGGGACGAGTCGATGCAGTTGTCGACGCTCCGTTCGCTGTGCGGGTTGTACAGCCAGTTGGAACGGCCGGAGCAGGCGAAGGAAGCGTTTCGGCGGGCACTGGTGCTGCATGTGAAAATGTGCCAGCCGCGGTTGGCGGAATGAGCCATAGACAGACAGGGGGGAGAAACTCGAAATTCGAAAAAAGTTCAAAGTTCAAAGTTCGAAAAAGGGTCAGATACTGTGGTTACGAGTGATTTGAACATTTGAACATTGGAATTGGCTTCGAATTTCGAATTTCGAGTTTCGAGTATTTCAACGGCCGCTTTTTGTTTTTCAGTTTTTCCCGCTATATTGCCGATAGGCAACAGGTTCTGCGCTGCGAGCCGTTCGCCCCCGGTTCAGCCGGGGGGGTTGAATGAAGAAAGGTAACGTCCGTGCCAACGCCCGATCCCGCCAATGATGACACATTGTCTCGACGCATGTTCCTGGGCCTGCTGGGAGCCACAGGCGTGGCGGCGTTCGTGGCGGGATGCGAAAAACGAGGCGGAATCGCAGGAGGAGGGGATACGATACTTCCTGATCCTCTCGGTCCCGAGCGTCAGATTTACCCGCCGCTGCCCAATTATCCTCTGCCACCGCCGCCGGTGAAGGTCGAGCCGCGGATCGCCGCCAACGGTATTTTTCCGCGAGCCATGTGGGCCAAGGCCGGGCCGGACCTCAAACGCGTCGATCCCATGAACGGCGTGTTCCGCATCACCTTCCACCACTCCGGCGATCCCAAACCCTTCACAACCACCGACTTCGCCGAAACCGCTCAGCACTTGGAATACGTCCGTGCCTATCACCGCAGCCGGAATTTCCAGGATATCGGCTATCACTACGCCATCGACCGCGCAGGCCGAGTGTGGGAACTGCGTCCGTGGAAGTACCAGGGCCAGCATGTCCGCTACAACAACGAGCATAACCTCGGCGTGGTGGTGTTGGGGAATTTCGAACGCCAAACCATGTCGCAGGCCCAGAAAGACAAAGTGAAACTGTTTGGCGCCCTGCTCCGCAAACAATTCAACCTGCCCGTGTCGAAAATTTACACGCATCAGGAGATCGTTTCGACGGAATGTCCGGGGAAAGCGATGCAGCCGTACATGGTGGCGATCCGACAGCAACGGCTGATTTGAAGAAGCCAGTAGCCAGAAGTCAATAGCCAGAAGGTTTCCAACTTGCGGCTTGCTCCAACCCTTCTGGTTACTGGCTTTTAGCTTCTGGCTTCTCGTCAATGGACCGGGTGGGGCTCGAACCCACGACCCACGCCTTAAAAGGGCGTTGCTCTACCAACTGAGCTACCAGTCCGCCGCCCGTTAGCGGGCAGATGAGTTAGTGTAGTCGAGGCGAAAATCCACTTCAAGGCTGAATGCATTGCTAAATGCCTTGGGGTGTGCCCCCAGTGTTTTTCCGTGACGCATAGGCGGCAATTCCGATCTGCTCCGCAAGGAGCGGCAGGCAAGCCTGCCGGCTAAATAGAAAACCGCCGCGACACGCTAAAGCGTGAACTCCGAGGCTGACATCAGTCTTCCACGATCGTCTGTTTTACGACTTCTTCGATGGTGGTGAGGCCTTCGAAGATTCCGAGGAGTCCGGATTGGCGGAGGGTTCGCATGCCGCGTTTTTTGGCGGCGTCACGGAGGATGTTTGTGGAGGCGTGCGCCATGACCATGTCGCGGATTTCGTCGTCGAAGGTCATGATTTCGTAGATGCCCAGGCGGCCGCGGTAGCCGGTGTTGTTGCAATGGTCGCAGCCGCGGCCACGCCAGAAGGATTTGCCTTTCACGTCCTCCGGGAGCAGTTCCAGTTCCATGAGTTGCTCTTCCGTCGGCTGGTATTCTTCTTTGCACTGGACGCAGACTCGGCGGACGAGGCGCTGGGCGACGAGGCCTTCCAGTGTGGCGGTGATGAGGAACGGTTCGATGCCGAGGTCCAGCAGACGAGCGATGGATGACGGGGCGTCGTTGGTGTGCAGTGTTGAGAAGACCAAGTGGCCGGTGAGCGAGGCTTGCACGGCGATGACGGCTGTTTCCTTGTCGCGGATTTCGCCGACCAGCACGATGTCGGGATCTTGGCGCAAGATAGACCTGAGGCAGGAGGCGAAGGTCAGTTCGATTTCCGGGCGGATTTGGACCTGGACAATGCCGTCGATGTCGTATTCCACGGGGTCTTCGGTAGTGATCAGTTTGTCTTCGATGTTATTGAGTTCGTTGAGTGCGGCGTAGAGCGATGTTGTTTTGCCCGAGCCGGTGGGGCCGGTGACGAGGACGATGCCGTTGGGTTTATTGATGAGTTGTCGGAAGACTTTCAGGTCGTCTTCTCGCATGCCGATTTTATCGAGGTCGAGTTGTACGTTGGCGCGGTCGAGGATACGCATGACGACGCTTTCGCCGAAGATCGTCGGCAGCACGGCGACGCGCAGGTCCACCGACTTGCCTTCGACCACCAGCGGAATGCGTCCGTCCTGCGGGAGACGGCGTTCGGCAATGTCCAGGTTCGCCATGACCTTGATACGTGATGTAATGGCCATTGCGATATGTTTCGGGGGCGGGATCATTTCGTAAAGCACGCCGTCGATGCGGTAACGCATCTTGAATTCGTCTTCGAACGGCTCGAAGTGGACGTCTGAGGCTTTTTCTTTGATTGCCTGCAGGAGCACCATGTTCAGCAGGCGTTTGACGGGATTCGATTCGGCGAGGTCTTTGAGGGTTTCAAGGTCGATCGATTCGCCGCGGGATTCCAAGGCTTTGAGGTTTTCATCGGAGGTGATTTCCGAGAGCAGGCTGCTGAGCGTTTCCTGGCGGGCGTCGTAATGCCTTGCGAGGAACTTGTTGACATCGTCCGGATCTGCGACCGCGGCGACGATGTTGTACCCCAGGAACGTCCGCAGATCGTCCACCGCCCGGAAATTCTCCGGCGACGCCAACACCACCTTCAACGTCCCGCCGCCACTGCCTTTCGGATCGAATTCCACCGGCACCACGCGGTACGACGTGGCCATCTGAGCGCTGATCTTCTCCAACACGTCCGTGGGGATGTGCTTGCCTGCCAGTTCGTACATTTCGTAACCCATCTGCGCCGCGAGCGCCAGGTTACGATCCTTCTCCGAGATCAGGCCCATGTCGACCAATATCTGCCCGATCGGCGTGTTGACGCCCTTGGCTCGCTGCTCCTTCTGCACGTCCAGGCCCTGATGCACCTGTTCGCGAGTCAGACGGCCCATTTTGATCAGCACGCGACCCAGCGGCCGACCTTTCAACTGATCGATCGGCGGCATCTTGATAAATTTGGCAGCTTCACTCATGTTTCACCAGAATTGGGCCTTTTTTTGAGTTTTAAGTTTCGAGTTTCGAATTTCACTACACTGTCCCCCGGCAGAGCCGGGGGCTAACAGACCGCTCGCGGCTATTACTGCGGCGGGTACTCACGCACCAAGGGAATATTTGCACTTTCCAGGTCCGACACCGCCAGTTTGTACATTCGCTCGTTTCCCATCTGCGCGGCAAGCGCCAAGTTGCAAACCGTCTCCGAAACCAGACCCTGTTCCACCAAGATCTCGCCGACCGGCATTTGCACGCCCTTGGCACGCTGCTCCCTTTGCACGTCCAAACCATGCAGTACCTGTTCGTGCGTCAGACACCCCATCTTGATCAGCACGCGACCCAACGGCAAACCTTTCAACTGGTCAATCGGCAGTATCTTTATCAACCTGGGAGCATCACTCATGTTTCACCTTGACTATGTTTCGAGTTGCAAGTTTCGCGTTTTGAGTTTCGCGGCTACTTCGCCGCGGCGGCTTTTTGCGGTGCCGAGCGCTCACGCCCTGCTGGAGGAGTATCTTCTTTTTCCAGGTCTGCGCGGTGCATCTGCTTGGCCACGCCCATGCGTTCTGCCAGGTCCGCCGGGCGGCGAGATTTGTCGATTCCTTCTTCCGCTGAGATTTTGCCGTCGTTATACAGGTCCAAGAGGTGTTCGTCGAGCAGTTGCATGCCGAACTTTTTGCCGGTCTGGATGGAGGAGTCGATGCGGAAGGTTTTGTTTTCGCGGACGAGGTTGGCGATGGCGGGGGTATTGAGCATGAACTCGTAGGCGGCGATCATGCCTTCGACGTCGATCCGCGGACAAAGCGCCTGCGAGAGCACCGCCAGCAGCGTGGTGGAAAGCTGTACGCGAATCTGCTCCTGCTGATCGGTGGGAAACGCGTCGATGATACGGTTGATGGTGCCTGCGGCGCCGGTAGTGTGCAGGGTACCGAAGACAAGGTGGCCTGTTTCGGCAGCCTGGATCGCGGCGCCGATGGTTTCCAGGTCTCGCATTTCGCCGACGAGGACCACGTCGGGGTCCTGGCGCAAGGATCGCCTGAGTGCTTCGGCGAACGTCGGGACGTCGCCACCGACTTCACGCTGGGTGATGATCGATTTTTTGTGATCGTGGTAGTATTCGATCGGGTCTTCGACGGTGATGATGTGGCGATCAAAGTTGATGTTGATGTAGTTGATCATGGAGGCGAGAGTGGTGGTTTTGCCAGAGCCGGTTGGACCTGTGACGAGGAACAGTCCGCGGGGGCGGCGGCAGAGTTCCTCCACCGCCGACGGCAGGCCGATCTGCTCAAACGTCAGCAGCTTGTACGGAATCTTACGCAGCACGACGCCGATGTGGCCTTTTTGGCGAAAGACCGCGACACGGAATCGCGATCTCGCCTGGCCGTCGGCGGAGGAAAAGGCAAAGCCGAAGTCCGCCGACCCACGCTCCTGCAATTCCTGCTGGGCACGGTCCGGCGTGATCGCCTTCATCAGCGCGATCGTGTCATCTGGCTCCAGCACCTTGGTGGCAAGGTCGCGGAGCGTCCCATGAAGCCGCAGCACCGGCGGACGACCCACCGACAAATGCAGGTCCGAAGCGCCCTTTTTAATCGTCGTTTCCAGAAGACGGTCGATCTGAATCGTGGACATGTATGTTAATTCCTTATCTGTCTGTGCATACCCGAGAATATTTTCGATTTTCAATTTTCGATTTCAGCACGAACTAAAAAATCGAAAATCGAAAATCCACTTACGTATCGGTCAGCAACCCTTCCGCCTGCGTGACGCGTGTGATCTCCAGCGGCGTGGTAATTCCGTTGAGAATCTTGATCTTGCCGTCGTCGAGCAGGGTTTTCATCCCCGACGCACGTGCGGCCTTGCGGATCACATTCGTCGCCGCTCGCTTGAAGGCCAACTCACGCACCTCGTTGTTCAGGGGCATCATTTCGAAGATGCCCTTTCGGCCGCGATAACCCGTACTGTTGCAGTGCGGACAACCAACCGCCCGGAAAATCTTCTTGCCCTGCAATTCGCGATCCGTGAAGCCAAGCAGCGAAAGGAGCTTGCGGTCGGGATCAGGATCGGGCGCCTTACACTTTTCGCAGAGTATTCGGATCAACCGCTGGGCCATGACCGCCTGGATGGACGAGGCCACCAGGAACGGCTTGACGCCCATGTCGATCAGACGCGTGATCGCCGACGGCGCGTCATTGGTGTGCAGCGTCGAGAAGACCAGGTGGCCCGTGAGTGCCGCCTGGATCGCCACTTCCGCCACCTCCAGGTCGCGGATTTCACCCACCAAAATAATGTTGGGCGCCTGGCGCAGCATCGAGCGAAGAATCCTTGCGAAAGTCAGTCCGATCTGCTCCTTGACCTGGCACTGATTGATGCCGGCGAAGTTGTATTCCACCGGGTCCTCCGCGGTGATGATTTTGCGGTCGGGCTTGTTGAGTTCCTGCAAGGCGCCGTAGAGCGTGGTGGTTTTGCCGGAGCCGGTCGGGCCGGTAACAAGGAAGATTCCGTTGGGCCGGGCGATGATCCGCCGGAACCGCTGATAATCGTCTTCTTCGAAGCCCATGGAGCCCAGGCCGATCCTGACGCTGTCCGGCCGCAGGATACGCAGCACGCACGATTCCCCATGATACCCCGGCAACGTCGAGACGCGGAAATCGATCGGCGAATCGTCGATCGTCATCTTAATACGCCCGTCCTGCGGCAAACGTTTCTCCGCGATGTCCATGCCGCTCATGATCTTCACGCGTGCCAGCACGGGACCTTGCATGCGTTTCTGGATGTTGTCGCGTTCGACGCAGACGCCGTCGATGCGGTAGCGTACCCGCACGCGGTCCTTCATCGGCTCGAGGTGAATGTCCGAGGCCCGAGCCTGGACCGCGTTGGTGATGATCGCCGAGACGAGTTTGATGATCGGAGCATCGTCGTCGACCCCCGCCACGCCGCCGAGTTTCAGATCGATCGACGCCCCCCGATCCACCGACGCCGCGTTCCGAACCGCCTTGTCGATCGACGACGTTTCGTCGGCGAAGAGACGATCGATGTGCAGCTTGATCTTCGAACGCATCCCCAGGCAGGTCTCGAGCTTCGTGTTCAATCGAAACTTCAACGCGTCGATCGTATCGATGTCCGTCGGATCGCCGATCACGATCCGCAGGACGCCGCCTTTCTTGTCCATCGGCAGCACGAGGTGCTTGCGCACCAGGTCTGCCGGGATCAGGTCGAAGTTTGAGGCCGCCAGCATCGCCTTGTCCAGGTCGATGTATTCCATGTCATACTGGATCGCCATCGCCTTGGTGACATCCTCTTCCGTCGCCAGTTTCATCTCGACGAGGATTTCGTGGAGCGGCCGATGGGTCTTGGCCGCTTCGAGGGTCGCCTTCGGAGCGTCCGTGGGCTGAAGCGCATTATTCTCTATCAGGATATCTGTGAGTTCTTTGCGTTTACTCGCCATACTACCTGCCTTTTAATTGTCGAGTGAAGCTCTGATTTTATAATAGCCTTGCGTGGAAACGCAAGGCTTACCGCCTCCTGCGCGTCTCATCCATCCGTTCCATGAAAGTCTCTGGCGTCATGAGCCTTGCGATTCCTCGCAAGGCTATTGGCACTTACTTGGCAACCGCGAACAATTCGCCGGCACGCTTCCAGTTGACCACTTCCCATACTGCTGCCAGGTAGTCCGGACGGCGATTCTGATACTTCAGGTAATAGGCATGTTCCCATACATCTACACCCAGCACAGGTTTGCCGGAGATCGCACCAGTTGGCGCAAGCACGCTGTCGGCCATGATCGGGTTGTCCTGATTCGCCGTCGACGTGATCGCCAGCTTACCGTCCTTCACGATCAACCACGCCCAGCCTGAACCGAACCGCTTGGCACCGGCGTCCTGAAACTTGGTTTTGAACTCAGCAAAGGACCCGAACGACGCCTTGATCGCATCGGCCAGCAGACCGGTCGGCTCTCCGCCGCCGCCACCACCGCCGTTGCCCTTTGGCGCCAGGAGCGTCCAGAACAAGCTGTGATTGACATGCCCGCCGCCGTTGTTGCGGACGGCTGCCCGGATGCCCTCCGGAATCGCTGCCAGATTTTTGAGCAAGTCCTCAGCCGATTTCGATTCCAGGTCCGCCTTGCCGGCGATCGCGCTGTTGAGATTGGTGACGTACGCCTGATGATGCTTGCCGTGATGGATCTGCATCGTCAGGGTATCAATCACCGGCTCGAGTGCCGCAGGATCGTAAGGCAATGCTGGAAGAGTAAAAGCCATGATGGTTTCCTCATGAAAAAGTTCCCGCATCAGGCCGCCATCGCGGCGACGGCGAAACACCTGATATCCCCGTGAAGGGAATCGCTGAGTTATAGTATGTCCGATCCCACAATCAAGCGAGCGCCGCCGATCATCTGACAGGTGTCAGGAGATACGCCGCCTCGGACGGCTTCAGGTCTTTGCGTGTTTCCGTTTTCTTTTTGACTTCCACGTCCGCCACCCAGACGCAATAGGAGCCGGCCTCGGTTTTACCGTCGGCGATGAGACAGTAATCGACGGGCGCTACCTTCGGCAGGATCACTTTGCCGTCCGCCCCGGTCTTCGCCGACTCGCCACGCTGTTCCGGTGTGATGATCGGGACGATGTTGCTCTGGAAGTACGCCGGCATGGCGCTGTGATTCCTTTCGCCGTTGGGTTGCGTTTCGCCCAACATCAGCAGCGTCACCAGTGGCCGCCACCCGATGACGGGAGCATTCCCCACATTCCCATCCCGATTCGCCTGGCTCATCTTATCCCTCGACGGCACCCCAGGCTTCCCAAACGCCGGCGCCCACGCTCCCTCATCAGAAGAGAGCGCGTCTTCAATGTGCGAGTGCGCATTGGCCATCGCCGTCTGAACCTTGTTCACGTCGAGCGACCTGGGCACCAGACGCACCGTCACATGCGCCATCGGCTTGTTGTTCTCATCCAGCACCGTCACGGCGATCGAGCCCGCACTTTCCTTGTACGCCTGTTGCGGATAGGCATCCGCTTCCTTCTTCGCCAACGGCTTGTCCGTCGCCGACACCGGCACTCGCGCCAACTGCTTTACCTCCACAAACAGAGGCTTCTCATTCGGGTCCAACTGGAACACCCAGTCCTGGATCACCTTCTCGTTCACGTAATCGTCCACCGTATGTCCGACATCCAACGGCATCGCCTCGAACGTCGTCCCCTTCACCAAAAGACCGATTGGATAACGCTGACTTATCCCCCCCCCCCCCCTTTTTTCTCTCCCCTCTCGCCCTTGTTTCGGCGTGCTCGGGAACATGCTGTCCCTTGTTCCGCCCGAAATGTGGGGCGGGTCGCCGCCCTT
>Ga0123357_10007419_pt1 | contig 13549 bp, 8 predicted proteins | sample TergutEmb28metaG_FD_89873 | JGI IMG/M metagenome (GOLD analysis project Ga0123357, IMG submission 89873) | Embiratermes neotenicus P4 segment gut microbial communities from Petit-Saut dam, French Guiana - Emb289 P4 | ecosystem: Host-associated > Arthropoda: Insects > Digestive system > Gut ... | reverse complement strand
AGAGATGCTACGTAGCGTGTGGCAAGAGACTGACTAAAGGTGGGACGTCTGCCGCATTACCAATGGAAGTCACATTGAACCATAACTATCCGAGGTAAAACTCGGTGTGTTTTGCTACATTTTTACAGTTCAAAACGTTGTGTATGTCCTCTGTATAAATTTCTATACGCTTTCAAAGTTGTAAAGCTCTTTTTGAAACACCCTGTATTTCAGGGTTGAAATTTATTATATAGATATATCAACCTGGGTGAACAAACCGTTTAATTAAACACAGACCATGATTAACCAATGACCTAAAATTCACGGAAAATTACAGTAAACCAGTTTTTAAAAATCAACGAGGAATGTGCCTGCTACGTGTGATGGACACAAGTACAGTAAAACCTCCCTGTAACGGAACCGAACTTTTTTTCCGTTTAATACATGCTTCCGTTATTCCCAGATTCCGTTTAAGACGAGTTTGTATACTGAACTGAACGTTAAAATAAGGAGCGGTATGAAGTCAGCAGATATTCGTAATGCAAAGTTCTACGTTAAGATGCTGTGCACTGCGGCTGGCTACAGCTTCCGCCCTGAAGAGTGATACGGCGCAACGTGATTAGAGTTGCATTTACAGCAGTGACCACGAAGACAGGCGAGGTGGAAACTGCGAAGAATGGAGCCGGAAAACTTGTAAACTACAACAAACCTGCATTTCACTGGAGTTCACTTTGTATTCATGTAATTCTGAAACTGACCCCGCAAAGTTTGGCGGGTGCCAGTATTTGTATAGCAGTCATGGAAGAAAGCTCGATCGTGCCTCTGACAGTGGCAAACCTGATCATGTGGAAATGCAGGTGCACGGCACTGTGGAACCTAGCAAAACCACATCCTATTAATCGAACGGCGACTCGTACACGATTTCAATATTGGAACACCTAGTCGAACAGTGACTCCACCCTCATCCCTGGCCAGGCTATGGCGTGGTGTACAAATTCCGGACGCCAGGTCGCCGTGGCGACTGAATTTGGTGCGGTGGCGCCTAATGTTTGCGGATCCTCAGTATGAAATTTGGCGCCTAGAAGTTTGAGGTGTCTCGAATAGAGTTTTGGAAAATTTGTGCGTGTCTGGGCTAAAGCGTGGTAACATGTTGGAAGCACACCATTATGGCTTCTGCACAATACAAACAGCTGCGACCCCAAAGGAGGCAACAGGTTTCTCCGAAACGTTTATACCAAGCTACGAAACCACGTGGCATCACATCACGCAATACCCTTGTACCCTTCGCATCGGCCGCCATGATAACCAACTGTCACAACTCTCATATAAATACACAATGATGTATCAAACACAACAAAACTTTATTATGTTTATTATTGTATTAGGGCAACATGTTTCGATTCTTATAGAATAATTTTCAGGCCCTTCTAAGAATACAGATCCTTACTGAGCAATGTTTAAAATGCGCTGTGGGATCCAAAACGCTTACATTCTTGATATAACTATGTATAAAATGCATGTGTCTTTAATTCTTATTATACAATCAGGACACTTGTTTCTAAAACTTTAACCGGCTCATATGAAGGAGGTTACACGTGTGTATGTACCAGTTAAGGTTTTAGAAACAAGTTTCCTGATTGTATAATAAGAACATAACGACACATGCATTTTATACATAGTTATATCAAGAATGTGTTTGGGATCCCACAGCGCATTTTAAACATTGCTAAGTAAGGATCTGTATCTTAGATGGGCCTAAAGATGATTCTATAAGAATCGAAACGTGTTGCCGTAATACAATAATAAACACAATAAAGTTTTGTTGTGTTTGATTGATACATCACTGTATATTTATGTGTGTTAAACACTTGGGGATGGCAAACATTAAAAATGTCACAACTCTCGCTGAGTGGGGAAATTCCTACAGTTTTAGTAGTGTCTTCGCACTTAGTTGCCAGACTGGAGCATTCGCCACCGGTCCCACAGAAGCCCCCCCCCCTCAATGACGGCAACCAACCATTTCCTGAGCTTTCCTACGTTACCCACCTGCCTTAGCTCCTAGCTGTTCCACACAAGAACAAACCTCTGGTCGTGTAACACCTGCCTGCCAGGAAGTTATAACCTTCACCTTCCATTGGAAGGATTCGGCTGTATCACAACTTCCCCATCTAGTTCTGCGGGCTCAGAAATGCCAGCCAACTATATTCCAAACAGTTGCACTTACTGTTAGACGTACATGCACAAAACATGACACAGCAACTTGCGGGACAGACGCTTCGTACTTGCTGAACACACAGCCTGTAATTACAAGAAACACGTTCAACGAACTGGCACATTTCAGCTACTTTAGGGGAAATCAGCCGAACTTCCAGTGCGACCTGTGGGATCATTTCAAGAACAAGGATTTCTGAGCAAAACTTATAATCTCTTGTACTCACTGCTAGTACTATAAAATTTATCAGTGTTATTCAGTTTATGAACTTGTTAACAGACACACAGATTCTACAGTAAACTTTAAGACTGATATCTTCTTGGACGTGATTTTCCAAAAACAATACTCCTTCTTTATCAATGAATCACCAACATGCTGCAAATAATCTCGAATATTCTGGATTCTATTAGAGCGTTCATACATCTGGTGGAGAGGATGACGTTACTAGGAATTGTTATTGGTGGAAATATTTATTACTGTTACAACTCTGTGTAACTGTCCTAGATACAGTCACTGAAGCTGTACCTCGACACTCTATGCCTTCGTGGTGTAGACAGCTGCCACTTTTATTTTTTATAACCATCTTTTGCACCCAATCATACACATGGAAATTTTTAAGGTTTACTCTGCCTACTGATGTGAAAATAGAAAGCTTTGAATTCAGTCCTGGTAAAGTAACTATTTTGGGGACTATTTCATAATTTGACTTTAGTGTCCACACTGCATAGCATACAAAGAACGCTTTGGTAGAAATATATTGAAAATATATCCCATAACATTATCTGTTTATGAATAATATATATTATTTGAAAAGTTTAAAATAATTCATTCAGCGAAAGAAATCACAAATGTGGAACAAAAACCCCTACTGCAATTTTCAGCTTTCACATGGTAACTGCATTCCTGAAAATTATAAAAGAAATGGAATGATTTTAATGCAGGTGTGATGTCATACATAATGGACTTTGGGGCCATACAATACTTTCAGTCTTCCAATACGCAAACTACGTTAAGATACATCGGAGTATTACTATTGTCTCTGCCTGCCATGTGTGGATCTTAGGACACACTTTAAGGGAACATTACGCACGTGTGGGTTTACATTTTAAAAACTTTACCAACAAGTTTTATATTTGCATGTGGTTATTTAGCTAACAAAGAACGTGGGTGTGACACATTTGCTTGTGGTTACAGCATCCTGTTTTCTTTCTACGTTGTGACATGTCTTCTTTCAGAATTACGACCGTACACATTTTCTATTAATTTGGTATAAACATGCTTAACTTGCCACTAAGAATGTACCAATTATGTAACTGAGCTGTTCCTTTCGCTTGCTCTGTAATGCAGCAGTGGTTCCTACTTAACGCCAGTTATGCTGTGTTTGTACTTGTACTTTTCATTAAGTTATTCAGCATTTGCGTGGGATTCATATTGATAATTTCAGTGTTTGTGACACACTTCTCATTACTTGATGTAATTCAGTTGTATTTATTGACAAATTTGCGTAATACAAGTGTGATGCATAATTGGATATTTTCAGATTTTGTGGCCGTACAAAAACCATAGCTTCATGTGGCATGTATTTCATGTCCCCAGTTTACAAGTCCAGTAGATATTAAGTTCATTTTAACCCTTATCCTGCTAATGTGGAGTTTAGGGTGAGCTAATAATGCCAGCAAATGGCAGATGGGATTTAACTCGGTGTTTAAAGGGTTAAAAATCCAAGATTTTTAAAACACCAAAAAGCCTTTAATGTTCACAACCCCCTTACTATTTACAAACAACACAATATGCCAATTTCTGTATGTCACCTATAATGTTTTCTCCAAAGATCTTACCAAATCTGAAGAAATATGCTTAGTTTGGGGGTTGTCTAGTAAATTTACAGTGTGTATATTGATATATCTTGCTACTGGTACTTATATTGCGTGCGCCATTCTTACGAACATGAGGTAGTTTCTAAGTGATATGCACAAAATATTTAGCAAGGTCAAACAGCATGTACAACCTGCAGCAGGGCCAACATTTCCTAGGTCACATTGCAAGCACACATATTCAAATTTATCTGCCAATAAGTTTTCCAACTTTTGGTAATTTTGATAGATTTCAGGTCCTCACAACAGTGTTGATGAAGACTCAAGTCTTCTGGCATTTTATGCCATGACAGCATGTGACAAATATTTTGAAGTATCAAGGCCAAGTGATTCAGGAACTCTCTGGACTGATGGACCCTGAAGATGAAAACATGATGATACTTGCGAACACTGTTCACTCATACCACTTTGCAAATTAGAAAATAAACTGTTGTTTGGAATACAAATTATGGCAGAGAATATTAGTTAATTTTGGTCTGTACAGTCATGCTGTCAGAACTTTGTAGCACAAGTAAATTAATCACAATTACCACCATTAACATATTACAAATGTGATTTAATGTAATCCATATTCCATGCAAGACTGAATACATAGCGCAACATCCACGACAAGATATGTCGGTAAACCTTCAACATTTATTTATAATTTGAAAGTCACCAAGTGCCCTTGGTAAAACCTTTATCGGTTGACTTCATCTATAAATCTGTGCTTTCCTTTCACAGGACACTGCACTAAAGTTGTTTTCTTTCCCTTTCAAAATTACACAGAAAGATAATTGCTACTATGATCTAAGGAGTCTGTTTACCAGATGATGCTGTTTACAAACTAAGCAATGGTTACATACTATAGCTCTTCTGCTTAGCTTTTTAATCCTGCATTCTTGGGCAGCAATGTCATTTATAAGACAGGCATATTGCTGCCTTCAGTACTTGTTATAATTCAATAGCTGCTACATCCCATATTGAGTACGGTTGCCACATTTAATTTGGGGATGGAATGTCATACTGGCTGTGGTTGTCACAGTATTCTAATTCGCTTAGAAGTATATACAAAATAAACACTCACTTTCTGATACATTCCAAAATGTGAAATGGTATGTCACAAGCCGAATATTTCTATACAAAGAAATCAAACAGTACTAGAAGTTTACTCTCCTGCACAATGTTTTAGTGACTTTGGGACCCATGCAGCATGCATTCAGCATTGGGGTCTTTCCCAGTTAGAAAGTGGTTGTGATGTGAAGTTGTCCGCTCATCTCCACCCATTGCTGAGGCTGAGTGGAACTACATGCCATCATGGCACGGACAGAGTAAAGGTAAAGTGATCCCGTTACAGGCCCGGTGTGGCCTAGAGAGTGGGTAGAGGTATAGCTCTACTCTTCCATGACCGCGGCACTAGAAGGGGGTGAGTGGTCAGCAGCATGCCCCAACCACACTTTACCCCTGGGAAAGACCTGGTACCTCATTTTACAGGAGGCTTGGTGGGCCCCAGGGCCGGTCTGAATGGGCGGAAAATCTCGTCCCTACCGGGATTCGATCCTAGACCGTCCATCCCATAGACAGTCGCTATACCAACTGCGCTACCCGGCCCACAGCAAGGACATATTTAGCACGAGAAGCAAGATGTTTCATTGGAATAGAAAATCATGGCTAGGCAGCATGTTGTCAGGGCCTCAATTCTGGGCTAGATGAAACCAGGAACTTATAAGCATTAACTAAAGTAAATCGCATTACTGGGAAGGTAACAGTTTCAACACTTCATGAAGAATAGGTACATTTTTCTCATATTCAGCAGTGTTGTTATGTATGTTATCCACAATATTGACACCGTGGTTAGAACTCTTAAGCTGCTCTGACTGTTTGTATACTCTGTGACCTGCAAACCCCTAGTGTTTAAAGGTTGGGTTTGGTTGTTTGTGTGCTTAACTGTACACCATGCCATAAAGGCATACCAGATGACAGTTCAATATATTCTTAACCTGAGTGGTCAGCTACAAGGTGGCCTAGTTATGCCCTCCCCACCATAGCACTGAACAGCAGGATGGGCTCCAGATATGGTGGGTAGTCTAAACCCTATAGCCAGCTATCCCAGGTCCCAACCCCCCCCCCAGTAGTTTTCCCTCAAAATGTATTTTGTTTCACTTTTCAGTTAGGCATTCTGCAAACAGTACGCTGCACTAAGCTATTCATTCCGTCTACAGTCCACACTAGCACTCTTTGGAATGGAAATTGAGATTTGAAGATTGTCTGAACGCATTTAAATACCTGTTGGCGTGTAGACACAGGAAATGCAGTACTGCCAAGCAAGTATATGCACAAGAATTTGCAAAGTGACTTAAGACTCGTGTCCTCTAATTTTCAAAATGGACATTCATAAAGACCTATCATAATATGAGCCCAAAATTACATTAGAGCAATCAGAACTGACCAACAAAAATCCAGTACCCTCAGCGAGTTTCAGAAGTATCTGAAAGTAATCATACGTAACAGCAACAATCTCCACTACATACCCAACTTTACTGTCATGCAGTGTGATCTATTCTCTGGTATGGATGGGTCGCACTTACCCTGCTTTACAACAACAGCATGCAGGAGCTTTCGAACCTATTAAGGAGTTTACAGAATATGTGAAAACACAAAAAAAGTTTTTAGCAGCCGTTCTTATCCTGGGGTGCGAGGATAAATTTCCCGGGGTCTGTGAACTTGGATGGGAAAACTATTACAATTCTATTTTCACTAACCTTTAACTGAAATTCATTTTCTCATTCAACAGAAAATGTAGGCAAGAAATTAATCTATAGCCCCTAGACTTGAAAATTTATTTTGTTAACTTTAATAAATGTATCTTTACATTACACAATTAAATACATTTTTCTGAGAAGGGGTCCATAGGTTTCACCAGACTCTCAAAGGGGTCCATGGCGCAAGAAAAAGTTACGAAACCCGTTTTAAAAGGTGTGTGTGTGTATAGAGAAATGGAATATTGCAAATGTGTCTGAATTTTGGTAGTATGGAGGTAAAAGCAGAAAAACACATATAACCACTTAATGGGGAAAATGAATTCCATTTCACGCCAGGTTACCAACAGAGAATGACTATATGCTTGATTAATAATTAATACTACCCTCAAACACATCTATGTTTACTTCAACTATTAACCAACAAATGCACCTATATAACTTTCACTTAAAACACTTAAAGTGTTTTAAGTGAAAGTTATATAGGTGCATTTGTTGGTTAATAGTTGAAGTGATTTTACGAAATGTATGGTGCAACGATGAGATGCATCTGTGTTTAATGTGTAACAGATTATTAACCATGAGCTACATATTTTGGTGAGCTCTGAGACACAGTATGTTACATCTGTTGTAGGCAGACCGATGACGGGTCGGCAGGACCAAAACAAACAGCTCATTGGTAACAATGTTGTTACACATTACACTTGTTTGATGACTTTTATTAATTATTAGCTGCTCCAAAATACCATGGTCTTCTGTATTAAATTAGATTATATTCTCATTTTTGTATAAGTTAGAATCCATGCACATAACAGTGATCTAATGATAATATCATGTTGGCCAGTCTTCTGAGATGTGACACTGCGTAACTTGGCAGGCTGCTACTAGTGGATCTGCTGCTCGCATGGCACAGTGTTAGTACCAATCTACCGTCTGCGCAGAGTCACACCCCAGACGGTCATGAAGGATCTGTGTATGGCAAAGAAATGAACAATCAGTCTAGAAAAACTATATAAGCAATGTATTTATTGGACAAACATGGTCAATGTGGTTTTTTTTTTTTACAAAAAGAGAAACAAAGGAAACCCATTTATTGAGTTTCTACATGGGACTGACACAACATAACTGGGGAATGTAGCATGTACAGTAATGTCCAAATATATTGCTATGGCAACATTTAAAATTTGACAAGATGAGGGGGGTTCCTAAAACATAAAAAGTAAACAATAATTATGGAACTGATGACTTTTGGACACAACTATACTTTCAATCTGAGCAATATGACTTGTTACAATGAAATTGGAATTATGAAGTATTACCTCAAGTATTTTGATGTTTCTTTCAGCCTTGTAAAAATGGCATGTTTCTGAATGAACATTCTGTAATTGTGAGCATAAGGCACATACATATCCTTATATATTATACCTGACTTATCATCAGGGTTGTATTTAAGGCCATCAACATCTACACAGCTGCAGAAGGTACCACCTTGGGAGGGGGGTGTATTTCACATTTTGTGCCCAACATATTTCGTCCATAAATTCTTACATGTTTGTATGCACAGTCAGTTCATGAGTATGAAATGGCAAGGCCCCCCCCCCAAATTTGGTTCGGCACTGGCCCCACTTACCAGCACAAGCATCAGTGCGTGTATTATCGGGCACAAAATGCCATTATTAAAAGGACAATTCTAAGTGTACTACTGCTTCCAACATATACACCCCTACAGATGGTAACCTGTCCCTACTGCTGTGTTCAGGGAATAATTGATATTAAAAAAATTGTGTACAGTTACTGTCCATATTTTACAGAATTTCACAACACTTCTGCCCACAGAAAATGTACAGCTCATATTATAAAAATGTGCTTTTATAAAAGAAACTGACATGTATTTTCACACAGTACAAACTTCCACAAAATTTTCTAACTCAAAAATAGTTTATCATCAGTCATCAGAAATGGAGATTCTTTTATGTGCTCCAATTTTAAATGTAATCTCATGTAGTAACACTAATGGCAGCTGCATCAACGGTTGGGACAAGCAAATGAGAATATATTCATACATCTGCTACTCTTTCAAGGCTAACTGTGGAGTATTTCCTCTCTCATCCCTTGTTATTATGTGTAATACAATCATGGCATGTAAGAGAAGGCTGTAAATACTTTTGGAATGAATCTTGTGAAAGATAATAATATACATACTATCAGACTTGAAAATCAATAACAGAAAATTAAAGAAAAGCTACATGGTCCCTTGAGTGTGGAATGTAAGAAAAGAATGACTTCATACATATGAAAAATGTCCATGTACAGGGTCATGTTTTATCTGACCGACATCGTACAATTAAAATGAACATTGCTTAACCGTAAAGAAAAACACAAATACTATTAGAATGATTACGGGTAAAACTGCAGTATCCAGAAACATGAATCGTTACATGTTCAAACATTCCTCATTGAATTACACAGATATACGTGAGAAGTTAGTATATTTTATAAAAACATAAAAATCTATCGTTTCTGAATGCTGTAACTGTCTGCAACCTATTTCAATGTCACAATACTTTCACGGCAGCAACATCTGTTGGCCTTTCTGGAAACTGCATTATTAATCACAGAAGAGATTGGTTTACTTATTCACTATGGATATGCAAGTATTAGTTAGGAATGCAATAACCTTCCAATCTGTCTCAGTCTGTCACTTCAATTTCACTTCTTGTTCAAGCTGAACATTTCACTTCACACACACACACAAAAAAAATAATGGAAAAACTTCATGGCGCTGAGGAAAAACGTAAAAAACTTGGAACACTTTCCAGGAATATGGATATTTGTTCCAATGTGTTAAATCTGATATGTAATGCAAACCTATCACACTTTTCACATATCCAGAAAACATACTTGAGATTTACCAACTTTGTAACCAAAAAACAATCTGATTACCAACTTCACAGTATAAACTTTGACTTATTTGAACATCACCATTCATAAATGAATAAATGAAAATACTTCAGGAATGAAAAACAAAGGTGGTCCCATTTAACCTTACACATTAATCAATGTAAAACAACTGATTTAGCGCTGCATTTAAATAAATATGAGTATAAGAAAACTCAGAGAAAATTAATGTTGGAAGACAAAGGGGAACATAACGACAGCACATGCTGCTTTCTCTTTTTTTCCCTGGAACCTTCTGCCACAAGCAAAGTCACTATTTACTACGGAACTTAAAAACGTAAAATAGAACCTAGAGCATACTTCACCATTTACATTTCTGGCCCAAATGGTGATGAAATACAACAGACTGCACAACACATATTAAAACAAAGGCAAATATTGTTGCACCCGGCACGGAAGGCTGTATAATATACAGGTCCACGTGTAACAAGCCAGGAACCTCGAATTCTTGACGTGAGCCTAATATCCAACCAGTCTTCTAATAATCACAGGAATCAATATTATGTATCATTTAGTTTCCACGCACAACTTGAATTAGCTCATGACAAGCCCCTGCCAGACAGCGAGATCCGGCTTCGCATTTTGGACATGTCCTACAGCAGCTGATGCAGGTGGTGCATGGACACAAGGCAAAGTTTTGTTTGTGCTACGTGGCGACCTAGGAATTGAACACAATAATAACGCCTACTTTGCCTCCGCTATCCCACCTTTTTTTTATAATTCGTGTCTTTTTCTCCCTTTTATAAAACAAAACGATAAGGCACTCAGATATTTTACACCGTCTCTTTTCCTTCTAACTTCTTTGCTAAGTCCGCCACGAGTTCTTTGTAGACGAGTGGGTCGATGTTCTTACCGAGCTGGTAGAGGACAAACCAATCCCCTATTTGACACTTGCGGGATATGGCTTCTATTTGGTCCTGCGGTGCAAGACGAGATCTGGCTCGTAGTAGGTACATGCGAACCTGGGGACCCGCGATCACAATAGCCCGGAAGAGAAGCGCCAGGCCTGTCACAACAGACAACAACACGAACCAGAACCACAGGAACACGTAGATCTTCTCGTTGACGATGTTCAGGGGTAAGACGCAGAGTCCGTCGAACTTCTGCACCGTGCCCGAAGGACCGTATTTGTGGAATGTGCACTTTGTCACCTTGGGAAACACACGACTCATTGGGTCTTCTCTATCCTCCGGTTCCATTTCAGTGAACCTAATAACATCGGATCCATAGTTGGTAAACTCCCCGTCAAGAAAGAAATCCATGAAGTATATCTGACCCACCACGTTGATGAAGTTGAGCACCTCACAAATGAAGAAGCGTACGGCATAGAAATTCTGTGTGTGTAGATTTGATGCGAAGTAGTCCACCAGCAACTTCTTTCTGTCGGCTTTGCACTCTTCGCTTACTACTGGGCAATTGAGGTCTAGTACCAACATCTTGATCCGCCCGCCTTCCCACGTCTTCCACAGATAGCGAGGCACATAAAACAAGATGGCTTGGAAGAAGAGAACGAAACAAACCCACTGGTAGTATTTGTGATACTTGATTTCGTCATTTTCGTTATGGGTGGACACACCAGGATGCGCTACATCTATACCAGGTCTACCTCCCAGTCGATTCGGTATCGTAAACGTGGAGTAGATCCAACAGTATGTGTCCATAACAGGGAGGGGAATTTCGTCGACTATACAATCGATCGGATCACCAATATATTGTCGAGACGTAACCAGCAAAGAAAATGCAACCAAGATGATTACAGTGGCTTTGTAATGAAGCCGAAACACGTTATTGTCTATACATACTGAGTCTAGTTTAAGAAGCCCCTTCACGGAGCCGAACACATCAAACATGGTTTATTTCCGTTTGTTCCCTTCACTTTAATCCAAATCTACAACAACCAACGACCACCACTTATACACAGCGTAGGTTTTTACTGGTTGCTACGGCGCTTAAAAACGCCACAAACCACGTGCACAAATAAACACAGTACTTACAAACACATTTACTCACACACACACGTTGTCGCAAGCACGCCCTTCTAGACCAAACGAACCCAACCTTCTCCGCGCTTGTGCTTTTCAACTATGACGTTGCTTCTCTCCTCTGCCATACAACGTTGTCTGGTCAAAGGAACATGGCGCGCAGACGCATGGAAGTAGTGGAGTTATGTTCAGTGGGGGTCGGGTGCCTCGGGCCAGGCAGGGGGAGAGAAACTTCTCCTTCCACCCTCCCTCTACTCTCTAGGCAGGCCTCAGCATGTTATTGTGTTACATGTGGAGGGACGTTGTGGTAAAATGAGTGGAGTCCAATCATGCTTGAATTTTAATTTCAGATAACGTTGTGGCTCATTGCTTGACTGTTCGCTGAGTCTTTGTTAGTTTCAGTACATTTTGTTATCTTGACAGAGATCAGTTTTTTGTAACAGTTATTTAAGACCTGTAACACTAAAATAAACACTAATTCCTCCCCATTGTTTACAGTGTGTTACGTGATTTAGGACATCATGTTTCTAGCAAGAGGTGACACGACCGTGTGTCGTAAACAGGAAATCAACGGGAACGCCTAGACTTTTGTTTTACATTATTTGATAGCAATACAATATGATAAACCCACGATCTGTACTCATCTTTGGTTCCAAAGCACGGAAAAAACGAATGTATAATGTAGGCCATGCATTTCGATTGTCATTTGTTTTAGTGAGACACCATGTTTGACAACGCAATTTTTCGTTCCGGGTAAGTCGATATTCACGATATAAAATAAATAAATACCAAATTAAAACAATGTAGAAATCGCCTGTTTTCGTTTATAGGTCATGGAACGTGATTTTACCTTCGAAGTGTATCCGGCGAAACGCAACGTGCTGTTCAGACTCCCGCATGCCAGTCACCAGGCTTGTTTAGGTAATGAGATTTGTTTTGTGATTCATAGATTCTGACCGTTGACTAGCACTCTGACCTTCCGCCAAGGTGACTCAGGTTCAAGACCTAACTGTGAAATATGTTTTTTAAGGCCGGGATAGCGTAGTCGGAATAGCGACTGCCTACGGGCTGGGAGGTTCGGTGATCGAATTCCAGTGGGGGCGAGATTTCTGCACCCGTCCAGACCGGGACCCACCCATCCTCCCATACAATGGGTACCGGGTCCTTACCGGGGTAAAGCGGCCGGGGCGTAGCTTTGACCACTCACCTCCTTCAAGTGCCAAGGTTTAAGATAGAGTAGAGCTATACCTGTACTCCCACTCTGGGCCTTCGTGGTCTGTTCTAGGGTGAAATTTACCTTTAAGTATAGATATATGTGTTTCACAATATAACAACCGTCAATGTAGGCCACTTTCGTACATAATACAAGTAGGTAACAGCGTAGCCGGTATAATGAGTAGGCGGTGTCGCTGACGAGCAATGAGCTATTTACGCAAAATAATCCTAAAGAGGACTTGAACAACCGACGATAGCTATTTCAGAATCATTGTACAGTAGTCCGTCGGTCATCTGTACTGTATAGACGGGGTGGGGGGATGGTAACATGAAAAAAATCATCCCTCAATGCTAAAGTAAAATTACTGGGCTATATTTGGCCCAAAATTGTCTGGACCACTCTGCTATTCGGATTACTGAGAGACCACTGTCATTCCAAACTTTGGCTCTTTCACTTGGGTTAAAGCGAGAGGAGCATAAAACTGAACACTGTCCCTCTTCTAGTGCCGAGATTAAGAATGCATGAAGCTATGCCCCATGGCCTGCTGCTTAATTAAGCACGTGAAGAAGTTGTTTGTGCCGACAAGTTTT
>Ga0123357_10007418_pt1 | contig 13550 bp, 11 predicted proteins | sample TergutEmb28metaG_FD_89873 | JGI IMG/M metagenome (GOLD analysis project Ga0123357, IMG submission 89873) | Embiratermes neotenicus P4 segment gut microbial communities from Petit-Saut dam, French Guiana - Emb289 P4 | ecosystem: Host-associated > Arthropoda: Insects > Digestive system > Gut ... | reverse complement strand
TACAGCAGTTCGTTGACTAAAGTATCCTTGACTAAGGTAATACAAGTTTCTAGGGCATTCTGCATCTTTCAAGTCTTTAAGACGCTTGGCCACCACGCTGCGTTGAATGCTCTTTGACATCTAGGCTGGTCATTATAACAACCTTCCTTTTTTCTAGTTCCGAGTCTGTGAATTATTTTACCTCCATAGCTGCATCTGTTGTACTCTTTTGCGGTGTGAATCCATATTGACTGTCTATCAGTAGTTCATTCTTGTACATGTGGTGGTTAATTCTATTAATGAGGAGTTTCTCTGGTACTTTTCCTCCAATGTTGAGCAAGCTTATTTGACGGTATTTGGATGGTTCCATACTATTTTCTTGGCCGGGTTTTGCTATTGGAATTATATTTACTGTCTTCCACCTTCTTGGGAAGCTTCCCCTTTTTAGGCATTGGTTGTACATTGCTGTTACTAGTCTGGGGAATTTATTAAATGTTCTTAGGAAAATATCACTTGTAATCCTGTCCATTCCTGGTGCCTTCTGTCAGTTGAAACTTTCTATCATTTGTTTTATTTCTCCTTGAGTAAATTCTGCATCGTCTCTGGTGTAAATTGGTTCCTCTATCATTTTCCTTATGTTTATGTGGTGTTGATTTTCTTCTTCTCCGTCGTCTGTGATGAGATGATCTAACATTGTCTCTAGTATACTTGATGTCACTGTGCCGTCAGGTTTCCGCAGTGTAGTCATGATGCTATTAGTTCGTACTTTTCCTGTTGCCAGTTTGTACACGTGGGACCATGGATTTAAAGATGCTGCCACATTACAGTACTCCTTCCACGAGTTGAGCTTCTCTTTTCTAATTTCATATTGATACTTTTTCTTCTCTTCAAGGTATTTGTGTTTCCTGCTTTCTCTCCATTTCTCATTATTTCTTGTTCTCTGATATAGTCGTCTTAACGCGTTGATCCTTTTCCGCATAATAGTAAGACTTTCCGTTCACCAGGGGACCGATTTCTTCTGCTTTGTCTTGTTCTGTGTGTTTATTATTTTAAAAGTTTCCCTGCATGCTGTTTGCATAGCCTCAGTAAATAAATCAACTAATTTCTCCAAATCATTTTCTTTTGCTACTGTTGTTGATAGGTTCATGTCCATTTCTTCTACTCGTCCTTTGTAGATTATATTTTTAGAAATTTTTGGTATCTCTTGTTCTAATTTTCAGTCGTATCCGTAGTATTTGTCCTCTTTTACTATATATCTTATACACCGGTAGTTGTATTTGATTTTATAAGTGTTGGCTTTTCCGATTTTATATTTAAGGAAATTGTGGTCTGAACAGCTCTCTTCTTCACTGATTTCCCATTCTTGCACATCTGCTATTAGGTTATTATTTGTAATTGTTAAGTCTATGTTACTATGTATGCATGTATGTATGTATGTATGCATGTATATGTGTGTGTGTGTACGTATGTATGTATGTAGGTATGTGTGCATTTATGTATGTGTATGTATGTATGTATGTATGTGTGTGTGTGTGTGTGTTTGTTTTTTATATGTTTAATGCTTGCTCCATTACAGCAGTAATACTACATGCCTTATAATACTTTCATTGTTGTAATTACATGTACTCTGTTTGAATTATCTACACTAATTATTACATACTTCCAGGTAAATTTTTTAATTGTTTTATACTACATTAAGTTTATCGAAAGGTATTTCATTAATAAATTTGGTAAATACTTTATAGTGTTTCGTTATTAGATCGCTTTTGTTTGTTGGCCAGACGTTTGTCTTTAGTGCCGTCGATTTTAGTCTGTCCCTTTCTTTGTTTAGTAGCTCACATTCAAATAGTAAGTAATCTGTTGTTTGGTCCCTGGTGCCACAGGGGCATGTTGGCATTTCTATTATTCTGAATCAGTGTAAATATGATCTTGTTTTACCGTGCCCCGTTACTGTGGTTGTGAAATTTTGAGTACGGTTTATTTTCATTTTTAGTCTTTCTGCAACTTCCGGGAAGTATTCTTTCATAGTTCTTCCTTTGGTTGATTGTTCCCATTCTCTTTGCCACTTCTCAACGCTTATCCCTTCAAGTTCACTCAACACTACACTTTTTGGGACTTTCTTGTAGCTTTCTGTGATGTCTTCATTTGTCGCTGCATCCTTTGTTGGTGTGTCAGCTAACTCATTTCCCCTGATCTCGTGTGCCTTAACCCAGCGGAGTTTTATCTTCGAGTCTGTTTTCCTCATCTCTGTCAACTTCCTTCTTATTTCTTCTATAAGGAATGTGTGGATGTTGCTGTTTTGAAGCGAGTCCAGTGTTATTTGGCTGTCCATGTATATCGTGGCCGTCGTGTCTTCTGTTTGTATGTTTCCCGTATAGTTTAGTGCTCTCAATATCGCTAGTTGCTCGGCTTGGTTGTTTGTGCATCTTTTGTTTAACCTGCATTTGAGACTTTTAGTGTGGTGGCCTGATTCAAATATGACTATGCCTGCACCTACCCCCTTTTCTGTCTTACTTCCGTCAGTAAATATTTGTATTGAACTCGTCTCCTCATTATTCTCTGTAAGGATGGTTATCGTTTCTGCAGGGTGTTGCCAGTGTTTAACTCCCATGTCATGATCGATCTGCGCTTCTTCCTTTGTGCTGCTCCTGCTGAGTAGGTAGAATTGTGCTGCTTCCTCTATTTTTATGGCAATGGGGGTCAGTCCTGTCAGTATGCAGAGGGCTTCATTCGACACCATGCGGTATGCCTTTGCAATCTTAATGTTTATTAGTTTTTGTACTTTTATGAGCTTTGATTTGTAGCTTCCTTTTTCCATGGCTTTAATCCACACTGGAGCTCCATATAAGAGGAGGGGTAAGATTCCTCCTGTGTATATTGTCTTCAGGGCTTTGTGATTTAACCCCCCAGTTAAGATTCGCTGCTTTAGAAAGTGAAAATATCAGTTTTGTACATTTATCAGCCATGTAATTTATGTGTTCCTTAAATGTAAGTTTACTATCAAATATTACACCCAATTATTTCAACCTGTGCACTTGAGGTATAGGTTTGTTGTTCAAATATATATCATCTTTTTGTTCTTTTCGCTTTCTTCTAGTCATTAGCATTACTTTTGATTTTCCTTCATTAAATCTAATTTTGTTTTCTTTTGCCCATGCTGTAATTTTGTTCATTTCAATGTCAGCAATGTTCTCTGCTTCTCTTATGGATTCTGCTTTTATCATTATTATCAAGTCATCTGCAAATGCAACTACTTTCATGTGGTTTGTGTAACTGAGGTTGAGAAGTGGGTTATATTGTAAGTTCCAGAATCCTGGTCGGCAGCATGACCCCTGAGGGCAGACTTTGGTAATGTTCTTCTCCATGCTGATACTGTTTGTTATAACTGCTCTTCTCTCCTTTCGGTAGTCTTGTTCGAGGTGGTAAAGATTTCGGGGGCATTTGGCGTCACTCAGTCCCTTCAATATGGCTGGCCATGAGGCCGAGTCAAAGGCTCCCTTTACGCCCAAGCTAGCCATGATTACTACTCTCCCTCTCTCCAATTCAGGTTCTATATATTGCTTCACCAACATAGCTGTTTCTATCATGCTCTTTTGAGGGGTGAATCCATATTGGTTGTCATTTAAAAAGTCAGTTTTGTATAAATAATACATAATTCTTTTAATTAATAGCTTTTCTAGCACCTTGCCTCCTAGGTTCAGCAAACTAATTGGGCGATACTTAGACGGGTCAAGGCTATCTTCTCTGCCTGGTTTGGCGACTGGAATTATCTTAGCTATTGTCCAGTCTTTGGGGAAGCACCCACTTCTCAAACATTTGTTGTAAATAGATGTTAAAGTTTTCAGTATGCTTTTGAATACAAGTTTTAATATTTCACTTGTAATTCCGTCCGGCCCTGGTGCTTTCCTGGGTTTGAATCCTTCAATAATCTGCCTGACTTCGTCCTGAGTAAACTGTTTTTCGTCCATGGTTTCGATCGGTTGTTCTGTTAGTGTCCTGACGATCTTGTGATGATCTGTGTCATCTTGAACGTTGTCTTCTGGGATCAGTTATGTATGTACGAATGTATGTATGTATGTACGTATGTATGTACCTACCCCATTTTGTGATGCACTTTAGGTTACAAATGGACTGCAGTAAGGCTGTCAAATGACAGAACATTTAAACTCCCCTGAATACACAAAAGCTCCTTCTGCAACTGACCGTCTGCAGCAGGAAATACCCACCGGGCCAGCTGTAGCTGTGGTTCGACCACACACACTCTGGAAGTGACCAAACTGGTGCATGAAGCAGTGACCTGTTGCTCTTATCATCATGTTCCCATGTCAATGAACAGTCGTCTCTATGGACGGGTTGTTCCTGGTCAAACAGATTAATTGCTGTCCAACCATGGCCTAGTAGATGGACGGCCAGAGACTGTACTATGACGATCCTTCCAACTGTGTTCAGGTCTATCAATCACGTTCCTGTTGCTGGCAACTCGAATGTCCATTCTGTCTCGTCTCACGGAACTCCTCTGTGTCTCCTGGTACACATCACTACGTCTCAAATAAATATTTGCAGTGTTCTTAGCAACAGAAGAAAATGTGGACTTTTCATCTCTTCTTACTAAATCTCGAGCCAAATTTCCATGGTTAAAAAAAGATCTGTCAGTCGGTCGATCACGCCCTGCTTGACTGTCAAATTCCTTCTGTACTATTGATACCGTTCTCTGCCACTGATTAGTATCATGACCTCTGTCCTCTGAATGCAGCACAGCACTGTAACTACTTTCAACCTTAAATTTCAGATGTTTAAGCTTTAAGTCCAGAAGTGAAGGAAATTTTTCACTAGACTTAATACCAACAGCCTGGTGCAGTGCTTTCAGGTCATTCTGTTGACTGCCGTACCTCCCCACTGCACCTCCGCTCATATCATGGCTATGATCGTAGACACTTTCCACTTCCCTGATGTATTGCAAGTATTCCTCCTCCATATGTCTTGATTGCGACATTTCCTTGTCAGACGTCCCAAATCGAGAGACTGTTTTATCTTCACGACTGATTCCACCAACTTCTCTGTTTTGACCACCACCAGGTCTCTCCCCTTGTTCCATTGCTCCCACAGTCCTGATGGCCTCAGCTACCAAGTGTTTTACCTTCTGAGCAGCATCTGCAGAAAGCTGTGGTATTGCAGCTGCTCTCAATGAGTCTGCTATCACATCATGCACCAGGTCATTCCTGCTTCTGACGACTGAACCCCTCACCAACTCTCTCTCTATCTTCTCCTTCACTGGCCTTCTCAATTGCTCTTCTTCCAACACTTTTTCACTATATTTTTCTTCAATAACTGGTCTCATTTGATGTTCTCTCTGCATTTTTCTCCTCCATTCCTCTTCTTTAATTCTTCTTTGTTCTTCTTTCTGAATTTGTTTCCTCTCTTCATCTACCTGGATTTGTCTCCTCCATTCCTCTTCCTTGATTTTTTTTGGTTCTCCCTTCATACGTCCCCTCCAGTCAGCTTCAGAAACTTGTCTCCTCCATTCAGCTTCCTCATTTCTTCTGTATTCTTCCTCTTGAATTTGTCTCATGCATTCTACTTCATGAATTTGTCTCATCCGTTCTTCTTGGTGTTGTTGCAACCGTTCTTCTTCATGGATTTCTCTCATCCGTTTCATCCATTCTTCTTCTTGGATTTGTCTCACACGTTCTTTTTGGACTTGCCTCATTTGTTCTTCTTCTGCTTGGATTTCTCTCATCTGTTTTTTTTGGATTTGTCTTATCCCTTGTTTTTCTTCTTCTTCTTGGATTTGTATCATCCGTTCTTCTTGAATTCGTCTCATCCGTTCTTCTTCTTGGATTTCTCTCATCCGTCTCATCCATTCTTCTTCTTGCATTTTTCTCATACATTCTTCTTGGACTTGCCTCATTTGTTCTTCTTCTCCTTGGATTTCTCTCGTTCGTTTTTTTTTAATTTGTCTTATCCATTCTTCTTCTTCTTGGATTTGTCTCACCCGTTCTTCTTGGACTTTTCTCAACCGTTCTTCTTCGATTTCTCTCACACGTTCTTCTTGGATTTGTTTTATCCGTTCTTCTTCTTTGTGTAGTTCTCTCATCTGTTTTTCCTGAAATTTTCTCATCTGTTCTTCTTCAATTCGTCTCCTCCATTCTTCTTCCTGGATTCTTTTCATCTGTTCATTGTGGACCCATCTAAACCCATCTTCTTCCTGAACTTCTCTCAAGTGCATTTCTTCCATTAGTCTTCTTTCTTCCTCTTTAGCCAGCCACTGCCTGTGTTCTATCATTTGTCTCCTGTAATCTTCTTCCACATGTCTCCTTAACCCGTATTCACTGGCAACATTTGTCAAGTTGTTGAAAGTACCCACACATCCCCTCAGTACATCTGTTGTTTGGAAATGTTCATAAGAAGCTGCGTTTCGTAACAAAGAGTTCAGCCCTGCGCCAGCACCTGCATCACACCTCTGCTGTGAAAATGCTCCCCTGTCCCACACGCTGGTCGGCACCCAACGTCTATCTCCTTGCTTCAGTCTCAACCTGGAATCTCTTTCATATGCCTTCCTTGATGCACTTCCTTTAGTCCTCAACCCTAACTCAGCTGCAAATGACTTGCTATAGATCCCAAACTTCTGCATGTCATCACTCCTGACACGTTCCAGTAGCACCAACAACACATAGCCTTTTGAGTTTGGCAAGCAGTCCACTGGTACCACCTTCGAAGGGAAAAATGGGTTGCCCATTTTCTTGCCACTGCTGGGTTTATTCAATGACAGTATTGCACTAGAAGACATGCTCCCATCCTCTACTAGCACAAGCCGATCCAGATGCTGTATCTTCCTCAGTTCCTCCATTACCTTCCCACCTGAAATAAGTTATTCAGAATGGAATAATTTTGTCTTGCAAATTGTCTTTTTATGGGCAGGTCACATTCCTGTGGAGGACTATCAAACCCACCCTGTCCATCAGCACACACACAGTGACTCAATAACTGCTGAATGTGATTTTCACGCAATTTAATATGGGAGAAATTTATGAAGCGTTAAGTGCAGTTTCCATTTTGCTCAAAATCAGGCACTAATAACGAACACTGTACACAAACTTAACAATGCACTTACTCCTGTATAAGTAGTTTATGCAGCACGTCACAACAGCGCACACACTGTTGTATTTTATCTTCTTTGCAAGTTCTGGGATCGTAACTTCAGCAACCCCAGCAAAGTAACTGCAGCATGTTATCCCATTCAGCGTTGCATTCTTTGTGGCCACATCTACAGCCACGCTGGTGTCCACACACAGCACCTCTCCTGCCTTCTGCAAGCACACAGAACGGCACACCATCTTATCTGATCTGTACACAGTCGCACATCCTACATGTGTCCGTGGAAACATCATCTTTGCTTTTAATACCTTGCACCACCCATCTGAACCCAAATTCCCCGAGGCTGATCTGCATGCAGGAAAGTCCTTCTGTAGAAGCTAAAAGCTAACAGTTCCTCAGCAAGTCAATCAATTCCTCACATCTTATGGAACCCGAATGTTCATTACCACATTCACAACAGCCCACCACTTTTACTATCATAAGTCAGATGAATCCAGTCCACAGCCTCTCATCCTCTTTCCTTAAGATCCATGTTAATGCTATCCTCCCATTTATGCCTAGGTTCTGCATATGATCTCTTTCCTTCACTCTACCCCACCAAAACCCTGTATATATACATTTATTTTCTCCCCATACCCACCACACACCCAGCCCATCTTACCTTTGATTTTATAACCAGAACAATGTTTGGTAAGAATTACAAATCATGCAATCCCTCATTATGCAATTTTCTCCAGTCTCCTGTTCCACCCTACAGTTCAGTCACAATACCTTGCAGCAACCTGATGTTGAACACACCCTAATTCTGTCTTTAATGATATATACCACCTGTCATAACTGCATACAGCAACAACAAGCATAATTAGAGTCTAACCCAACCCCCACCTCCCCACACTTCTCAAACACAATGAATAACTACAAAACATACTGTAAACAAATATCAACATTATTTACAACAATTTAACACACAGTCTCACAATATAAATATTCTCATTAAAACATCCTGTATGAATTCCCAAAACAAAATGTGGCAAAAAAAGTACAGAAATGTTGGTGATGTTTCGGAGCAGGAAAATCTGCAGTACCTCAAATACAGCCAACGGGGCAGATCTTGGGGGGGGAATGGTGGAGTATGGTATCAGTACGTTCACCTGTCCGTGGATTTCAAAGCCACCAATGTCACCATTAATAGACAAAAACTAATGGAAGTGATTAAACATTTTCAAATCTCTCAATAGTTATATGGACTAGGAGGAGCAACTGTTAGGCATGTGAAATGGAGTGTCAAACTGTGGGACAGTTTAAAGGAGCAACTGTTAGGCATGTGAAATGGAGTGTCAAACTGTGGGACAGTTTAAAGGAACCTTCTGAAATGGCAGTATTGGGTTCTGTTTAATACAGAATTAGAACAAGTAATGTAAAGTAAAACTACAGAAACTGCACATAACAAGAAGTTTGAGATGACTGCTTACAACAGATGATGTTGTGATGGTATGGAGATTACAGAAATGTGGAAGGAAGCGATAAGAAACTGTAATAAGGCAGCAGTGAAAAATGGACTTACAATTAAGATACAAAACCAAATATATGGCAGCAGCAAAAGACTAACAAATACAACAACATGTAGTGTGGTTGATCAAAAATTTGAAAGGGTGAGAGACTGCAAATATTTTCCACTGATCTTAACAGAAGATGATGTGAACTGAAGAGCAGAATGTGAGAACTATAACAGCAACTGGAGAAATGACTGACAGCAGGACATTTAGGAACACAGGCAAAATGTGCGCTACACAAAACATATGGCAGTGAACGCTGGCCCTCCCAAAGAGGAAAGATAAAAAAAATATACACCAAACCACTGAAAGAAGAATACTAAGAAAGATCTATGGAATAATTAAGGAAAAGTGTTTCATTTGTTTTTGTTGCAACAGCCGCCCAGTAAACCAGGGCCACCTCATTCACAAGGTTTCTAGATCACACACAACACACCACAGTCAGTAGGACTACTCTGGATGAGCGAAAAGCTTGTCGCAGATTCCTCTACCTGCCAACATGCAACACTCACGACAGACATCTATGTCCCTGGTGGGATTCGAACCCACAATCCCAGCAGGCGAGCAGCCATAGACCTACAGCTTAAACCGCGCTGCCACTGGGACTGGCTCATTAAGGAAAATGATATGTGGAAATCAAGGTTTAAAAACAAACTTGAAAAAGTTTATCACGAAACCGAAATAGTTGAGGAAGGTTGAACTGGCTGGACACCTCAGAGAGTGTAGGAACAAGACACCTGCAGGAAGCTAACATTCCATACAATAGACAGTAATGGACAAGTACACATAGAAATGTTACTGGGTAGTGAGATTCGGTGGAAGAAGACGGAAGGTAACGAAAGGACTTTTAAAATTGGAGGTGACAGTTGCAGGATTGGGAACATGGAGGGCAGAGGTAGAACAGGACAAAGCTCATGACGACAGCGACGGCGGCGGCGGCGGCGGTGGTGGTAGTATCAGCAGCAGCAACAGCAGCTGTACCAGAAGTAGTTGTAGTAGTGGCAATAGCAACAGTAACCAATCCCTGTCAGGCCTGCACTGGCTGTTGTGGTGCCAGGAGATTGAAGGTCCCAGACTTCTTGACAGTCAGTACATGAAGGTGGCAAGGTTGTCAGCCCTACGCACCAGCTGCCTTTATCACCCACGTAATATTCCAAGTACTCATTTCTGTTAAGAGGCTGAGCCAACCCTAGGGCCCATAGAGCAGCCAGAAGGATTAAGTCAATGAAAAATTCCATATGCACCATTGGGAATTGAACCCACGACCTTCTGGCTTGTAGCGCAGTGCCTCAACTAACTGCAGTATCATGTGTCATGATAGTAATAGTAGCAGCAGCAGTGGTGATGGTGGTGGTAGTTGTAGTTGTAGTAGTAGCAGTAGTAGTAGTAGTTCTTGTTGTTGTTATATAGGAGGAAGAGCAGAACTAACCTGTAAATTGACACCACCCTTACTTTTCCTCTACAGTATTTTGAAAGGTAGAAACAAATAAACAAACAAACAAACAAACGAACAAACAGATGCTGCAAGCTACACAAACCTTTGAAAGGTATAACCCTAGCAGACCAAAGCCACAACCAATGTCCAACACTGTTGTTTTCTTTGATGGCGCCAGGAGTTCTTCCAAAGCCTGGCACAACATCTCGGCCCCATGTATGGTATTCCAGAGGTTCTTCACTGGGGGAAGCTGCAACTCTAAACCAGCAATTGTCTCGCAGAGGCTTCGGACCCTGACTGCTAACTGCGTGTCCTTAATGTTGTGACTGTGAATTGATACATTGTTTGTTATAGTGCAGTTTGTTGTAATGACAGCTGTACTGCACATTGTGTTTGTTATAGTGCAGTTTGTTGTAATGACAGCTGTACTGCACATTGTGTTTGTTGTAGTGCAGTTTCTTGTAATGGCAGCTGTACTGCACATTGTGTTTGTTATAGTGCAGTTTGTTGTAATGACAGCTGTACTGCACATTGTGTTTGTGGCAATCTGTCTGTTAGAGACAATGACTGGTGCAGTACATATGTTGCACATGACAGTAAGCAAACTGTTATTATTATTATTATTATTATAAATTAATTTCATTCTTGTCTATTAGACACCAGGTGGTGGTATTTTGGCCAGTCCAGATCTTAAAGCAATTTACCCCAGTACTTTACCAGGGATGTGCAAAGTGCTCGTTGTTGTTGTTGTTCTTGTCATTAATAGCAATATGTAAAGGATTAAACCACCAGTTATTGGTAGCAAATGTAAGGTCATAATGTAATCTGACCGGTGCACATCATTAGTATTGGTGGTTGAATACGATTAACCCAATGACATTTCAATGTACGTACCGTGTATGTTGTACAGAGCAACAAATGCACAACACATATATATATTAACAATATTTTATATACCGTAAGCAGTCCTATATGTTTCGATGCATCTGCATCATCTTCTGGGGGTCCTAAAGTTATAAAACTATTAAAATTACAAGTCCACATGTCATAATTATTAGTGTTTTACAGACTGTATTTTATCACTCAACACCAGATGAACATTTTACTCTACTGATTTTATTGAGTTGTAATTTTAATAATTCTGTAACTTTAGAAAAGCACAAGGTTAAGACTATCTGAAGATAATGCAGATGCATCAAAACATGTCGGACTGCTTACGTTATGTAAAATATTAATAATATATATACATGTTGTGCATTTGTTGGTATAGATAATAAACCCACTAAGACTGTTTCTCACCTCTGCCCACCCTCAGTTCGTTAACACCACTACAAGAGATGTTCAGTATGTAGGACTCCCTAGATCACAAAAACTAAATTTTCCACTGACATAACACTGTTTTCAACACGATCCCCAAAGCACAGCGACGCACTTGTCCCACCTTGCCATACACCACAACAGTCAGCACGTGGTAATGGCTACTCATGAACCGCTGCAAATGCACCAGCCTTCTGTCCAACAAAAAAGAATTTGTAAACAGTTGCCAAGACGTGACAAATGTATCAGTGTGTTCAGGGAATATGCTGAGGTACAACGACACTTGAGGGGAATGAACGAGCCACATTTAACACTGTAATGACTGCTCACCTGATATGTGCAAATTGCGGAACAATTAGTAAACCTAACCAGTATTTTGCACTTGGTAATAAAATAAAGCAAATTTCTGAAATGAGGAATTATATAATACTGAGAAAAAGGGGACTACTTAAAGAATGTGTTACTGAACACCGTTGTGGAATTGTAAGATTACACAGGAGTGGTGATGAACAAATGAGCATTGTGCACAGGTGCTAAGGCAGAAATTTGTCCCAGTGACACTCTGTATACCACAAAATCCACACAGATGGGCCTGGGATTGAATCCAGGTCAGTGATTGACTGCCTGGGCAAGGCACAACACAAGAATAAGAACAGCCTACTGCTCAATGTGCCACATATAAGACTTGAGGTGCTAATGGTGATGATTATGAACAGTGTGCCTTCAGGGATGTGATGCCAGACAGTTAACAATGTTTGGGAGAAATGTGCTGCTGGAATGAAGAATGACAAGACAGTCAATGTGCACGTAACGTTAGCAGTGAGGTGCGTTTGTGCAAACACTGTTTCAGTGGAAAAGCAATAAGTATTACATATTCTGAGTGTGTGTCTGTAGCCTTAGTTATCAAGCATGCATTGTGCACGCACAATACTGTGATCTGTGGTCTACCTGGCTCTGCTATATTTTTCCACTCTATCTCATAAACAGCACAGTTTTGAAAGAAAAAAAATTACAAAACGTGTGTTCTGATTTTCTATACAACTTTTGTGTGAAACATTTCTCATTGTAAGAATAACTGGCAGAGATAAAATCATACCTTGTTGGTATGTTGGCAGCTATCAGCTATCAGCTACTTGCTGCAACAGTTCAGTTCGTATGCTGACAGAACCACACGAACTGCTGTGACCTACTCGAGCAAATTTTGGTCAAACAAGCAACTTATGTAAATCAAGGAATCTGCAGTGCAGACGCATACAGGAGAGGATCGAAAGGTGTCGGCAGTTCACTGTGACTGAAACAACTGTGCTGCACGTTGATGCAAGGAAGGTGATATTCACAGAGGCAGACTATGTGCTACCTGTGGAATAAGTGCTATACAAGTTGGCACGTGTGACTGTGCTAGCATTGGCTGCAAAGCAGAAGGGCATCACCAGCACCCGTGACAATTTCCAAGTTCCAACAAAATGCAAAAATCACATTCTTTTGAGACTATAAGACACAGCAGCAAAAACTCATTATGCCTTAAGTGAATCTTATGTTTACTGGACAGTGCATCATCTTGATAGTTGCAGAAAGAGAGACCAACTTGATGTCACTTGAATTATTATTTCTTTATTTAATGCTCAACATGTTTCGGATGTTAGTACATCCATCCTCAAGAGCTTGTGACTTATTTGTTGAGTTATATCATGGGTTGTATTGTTCTGTAAGGATAGAAGTTATTGCATTAGTGCGCTTACTTAGTAGCAAGTGTTTAGTCGTGACGTGTGTGGTTGTTTTAGAAAGCATGTTTCTGCAAATATTGGCTGCTGCGGTGTCTTATGGTTATTGAGTTTTCTATGTGTGTAGTATGTTTTGATAATGTTTCCGGAATATATTCTGATGTCGTGTATCTGAGTTTACACATACCTGGTTCGATGTGTGTTGGTGTTACGTTATGGTTTGGCTGTGGTGGTGTGGTATCTGTATGCAGGCTGAAGCACTACTGGTCTGTTCATGTGGAACGTGGGGGTTGGGGGTTAATGACTGTTTGGAACAGGGGGTTGGTTTCTCCTGGGCTCTGCTCCGGAATGAGTTTGCCTTTTTGATGGAGGGATTGGATATAGTATTGTTCGTAAGGCAAGAGTAAGCTTGGGTTAGTTAGGGGTTTGAGTAAGGTCATTGTACTATTC
>Ga0123357_10007417_pt1 | contig 13551 bp, 2 predicted proteins | sample TergutEmb28metaG_FD_89873 | JGI IMG/M metagenome (GOLD analysis project Ga0123357, IMG submission 89873) | Embiratermes neotenicus P4 segment gut microbial communities from Petit-Saut dam, French Guiana - Emb289 P4 | ecosystem: Host-associated > Arthropoda: Insects > Digestive system > Gut ... | reverse complement strand
TCGTCTTAACCAAACACACTGACGTCATATTGTCGTCTTAACCAAACACACTGACGTCATATTGTCGTCTTAACCAAACACACTGACGTCATATTGTCGTCTTAACCAAACACACTGAAAATAAATTTCGATTAAATTTTCCCCTTTTTAATGCAACCCAGTGGGGCTAATACCGGGGTGCTGATAAGTCCTCAGCCCGACCAGGAAGGAAACAAGCTCTGAAACATGTCAGGAACGCGCGTGATTTCAACAACATCGAGACGCGAGCTGTCATCAAGTTTTTTTTTTTTTTTTTTCAAGGCAAGGCGCCGAAGGAAATTCACCCCATTATGAGAGAAACATTAGCTTTTTCCCTTGCTGGCCGGGCTAAGGACTTATCAGCACCCCTGTATAACGAGCTATAAAGCTTAGATAAACCAGTATTTCGAACACAACTCTTTGTTTTAATATCTTGCAACAGATATGAAATAACCACTTAATTATTATTGATTGTCTCGAGAAACGTTAAGGTTCAAGAAAATCGTGTAAAGAGTTTAAAATATGAACACAGTTTTTCGCGACATATTTTGTCCAAAATATTTTAGATCTGATAAATACAGTGATTACAAAAATGTTAAAACACGTATAAGTAACAAAATAAATAAATTTTATTATGCATGTAAAAATTAGAGTAATGCGCTCGTATCTCTACACAGAGTCACAAAAATCTTATAATATTTACCACTAACCCCTCCAGAAAATCAATATCCACGACATAGAATATTATCACTCACAGTGTCCAGTTCTGTGGGTGCGTCTGGGATAACTAAACTTTATTTACGCGCGCGATCCAGGCAAGGAACCCACGCATAAATAACGACAGCGCTGTACGTCTCTACGTTGAGTGAACCTTAATTTTTCGCACTGTAAATCGTACCGAAATATGACAAATTATAATAGAACTGTCCAAAACGAAATTTCATGAAAATCTGTTGACGGATTCTCGAGTTGCTGCATGCGTACAGACAGGAGAACGCGTCGAAGTGGAACGATTTTAATTTGCGTTCCACAAGTTTGCGGAATTGCTTACAAATATAAAATGAGGATAAATAAAATAACAAGATCGGATGATCATAGGAATGTAACATGAAAGTGGATTTGACGTTCATAGGGCCGTGCATCGTAATACTATTCCTATAGTAAAACCAACTAGATGCACTAGTGTATCAAAATTATTTTATTTTGGAATGACGCTACATGTTTCGGACGGTCTTTCCGTCCATCATCAGGAGTTCAAGACTGTACATACAGCGACAGACACATGTCAGACTGATACTTCTGTCTGTCTGACAAATGCCTGTTGCTGTATGTACAATCTTGAACTCCTGATGATGGACGGAAAGACCGTCCGAAACATGTAGCGTCATTCCAAAATAAAATAAATTTGATACTTTGGTGCATCTAGTTCAAGGAGTTCAAGACTGTACATACAGCAACAGGCATATGTCAAGCAGATACTGCTGTCTGACAATGCCTGTTGCTGTATGTACAGTCTTCAACTCCTTATGATGGACGGAAAGACCGTCCGAAACATGTAGAGTGTCATTCTAAAATAAATAAATTTGATACACTGGTGCAGCTAGTTGGTTTTACTACAGAAATAATGAAAATGGATGTGACAAAAACATTCTATGATAATTTGAAGTAGAGAATTTCAGAATGAGAACAGTTCAATGGCCGTTTTTCTGATGATTGTCGTGAATGAACAATCAGCTGACAATAATAGGACATAATACCTGGCATGACTATCACCTGTCCCGGCGAAGAGTCTGCACTACGGAGCCCCGCAATTAGCTCCAGTAATATTGCTTCCGGTTTGTGTTCGGAAAATACACGTTTCGAATTTCAGCATGCACCCGAATAACCTGACAGTGGTTAATCGCTCCCTCCGTGCAAACTCCAGAGCAATACATTCAATGAAGTCATGACCGCCTCCTTTCACGTCCCTTTCAGTTCATTGACTGCTACTGCCCTGTAATTCGACTTTAACATGTAATGTGAGGTGTGGGAACATTATTTGGAATTTTATAGTTTTATGTCGGTAAGGGGAAATGGTGAAATAATTCATTAAATTTTGGGAGGATGCAAATGAAGTAGACGAATGAGTAAATGAATATTAAGAAGATACGAGAACAGAATTCAAGACAACAGAGAGAGTAGATGAAGTTGATAGAAAAATGCAAAAGAACAAAATGATTGCCTTACAATATTCAAAAGGATATTTTGTTCATAAGGCTTGGGGGAATATTTTTTTTTAATGTTGGAAACGCGGATGGAAATTGAACTAAAGCATGTATAGAAGTATTTTTTGTTGAAATGGGTATAAATGCGAGCGAACTGCGAAGAATTTGACAGAAGCCACATCCCGTTGTGCAATAACAATTGTATAATATACTATATACCGTCAGTACACAACAACATCAATATAGAAATATAATGTAAGCAATAGGTTACACTATGGCTACATGTTTCGACCGTAAACGGTCATCATCAGGCCAATAAAGAACATTTTGTTTAAGGTGCAGAAAGGTAGTACTCAATGCGATCCCATTTCGTTTACAGTGGAATATAAAATAATGTACAGAGAAATCCCTACTTACAAGTAAAACAGTTAAAATTAAGCAGTAAACAAGTAGATAAAGATCTTCAAAATGCTGCGTTGTTGTGGGCCTCAATCTAGTTGCTAAAACAATAATATTCCATCTGTATATCCGAAAACCAAGTGAATGCCGTGTGGCATTATTGTTGCAATTGGAATATTTGACCACTGCGCCTCGTACGTACGTACAGGGTTATTCAAAATGATTGTCGGGGTTTTAACAACTTGTCATACACAGTACACTTGAGATAGGAGTATATGTATTTTTTATTTAATAGAACAACATTCCAAGTTTTTGTTACATACATCACAGGTGCTCTATATGTGCAACCTTTGTGATTCTACAAACATCAACACGATAATCGAGTTCCAAACGGTTTGTAGCATGTCAGCAGTGATGGTTTCAATGGCGGTTCTGATTCGTACCTTCATTTCCGGGATACACACGCACCCTGTCTCTTGAAATTGTGGAAACCACCTTCGAATGGAATTGTCAGATGGTGGTTGTTTCCCGAATTTGGTGCGGAATTACCGCTGGACAATTGTACCCTGACAATCGTTTTAAATAACCCTGTATTATGTATAATGCGAGGAGCTCTGTATTGCCAGTTTCACTCCGTTAAGAAATATTGGATATTTGATAAACCCAGATACTTCTGTTGTTATATAAACTACCAAACCAGCGCAACCCGCATTCAGACCACAAAGCCGATATTTCATAGAATCAGTACCAAGACTTGCGCTGATGTGCTGATTAACCATCGTTCATTAAAGCACACTTTTGAGCTTTGTGTGCTGCTATTTGAACCGTGTTCCGAAGTGAAGGCTACGCTTCAGGAGATATCATTCTGTCAAATTAGGCTGTCCGAATCCCACACAGCATGACACATCGAAATTTTCTGCGTTAGACAATTCACTCATCTCTTAAATGAAGTCCTGAATTTGAGGTACTTGTTTGTAAAACTTATTATGAAACTAGGTTAACAACTCTTCATCCGAAAGTCAGTTCCTTTCTCACTGCAACTCAAGTCATATCCTCTCTATTTTATGGTTCGCTTCCCGTAGAAGACTTATTATTCTTATGTCCCTTAATCCGATTCGTCCTCGGCAGCGACGGGGTTTATTTCCCCGACGCCCTCGCTTCTTCATGTCGTCTGAGCTTGGATTTAATTAAGCTTATATTCAGGCGTGTCCAACATTCAACAAGGATATCCGTCTACTCAGTACCCAGCGCGTCAGCTGATGCTGCTGCTAGGGACGCCTCTCTACGAGGCAAATTTTATATTTTGTTTTAAACTTTGATTTCAGGACCAGCTTTTCTCAGTCTGATTTTTAAAACGGCCAAGAAGTTGGTATCATCCCCAGTGTAACAATCTGCGGAAGGAGAAAACAGTGGTGCACTCACGGAGGACCACTGTCTTCGCGCTAGTAGTGAGGATTCAGTGTGCTGAGTGGCACGCATGGTCAGTGAAAAGTTGTGAGATGACCTTGACTTTCTAAGCAGGTTTAGCACTGTTAAAAGTTGGTTCTCATATTTCATTTTTGTGTCTTCTGTCTACTACATTACAAGCTTACCATCTGCTTTATAGCGATTCGCTACGGGCTGGACGGTCCGGGGATCGAGCCCGGTGGGGGCGAGATTTTCCGCACCTGTCCAGTCTGACTCCGAAGGCCACCCAGCCTCCTATACAATGGGTACCGGGTCATTCCGCTGGGTAAAGCGGCCGAGGCGTGGCGTTGACCACCCACCCCATCTAGAGCCGAGGTTAAAGAAAGAGTAGAGCTATACCTCTACTCCCTCTCTGGGCCTTCGTGATCTGTTCTAGGGTGAACTTTACCTTTACCTTTACCACCTGTTGAAACTTTTCTACATACTGTATGTGGTCTAAATGGTTGATCTCGTGAGAACAGCCTCGTCCACCAATGCACGTTTAAACCCATTACCACTACTGCTGCTGCTGCTACTACTAGTACTACTACTACTACTACTACTACTACTACTACGGGCGCTGGGGCTGGAAATGGAACTTGGATAGCGCAGTGGCCTAGTAACTAGGCTAAGGGCGGATGCGGGTTTGAATCACGGAAACGGCAAGAGATTTTTCTATCCTCCAAATCGTCCAGACATTCGCCGGGCCTCACCCAGCTTCTTATTGAGTGGGTATGTGCCGGCTTCTCTTTGCCGGGAGGTAAATCGGTCGGGGCATGAAGTTGACCACTCACCTCCTCTAGCGCCGAAGTTAATAATGAGTGGAGATATGAAGCTATTCCCCCCAAACACCTTCATGTTGTCGACGGAGCCAACTTTAACTTTTTTGGTGTTGCTGCTACTGCTGCTACTGCTACTGCTGCTACTGCTACTACTACTACTACTACTACTACTACTACTACTACTACTACTACTGCCCAAAAGTATGTTTTTATTTATTTATCCGTCACACGAAAACAAAGCTACTTGTGCGTGACACACTACTGACTGGAAACACACATTTACGATTGCTACACCAAAGGGGTGTTTAATATCAAGATTGTACTTTGTTGTGTTCCTACGTTTTGTAACCTTCTTCATTTGTAGCACAGCTGCAACATGAGTTTTGTCGACGTTTGACGGTAACAAAGAAAATCTAAATCGGAGAAGAGGTGGATTACCTGAAAACTGCACAAAACTGAAATATGTTTCCTGGTCCGCTGATGTACGTCTGTTCAAATACTGATGCAGTAACTTGGTTCTGAAGAGAGAATGACGCGCGGTTCAATTCTATGTTCTATGCAGACAGTCCGTTATAAGTCGTAATGTTCAGGAATTCTGAATATAAGTGATTGGTTGGAAGCTATATTACCTACAACTATGCGATACAGCGCTTCTTCTACATCCATTCCTGCTTATTGTGTACTAACGTCCAGTCATCTGACGTTCAGTTTTTAGTAATATATCTAAATACCCCACAAATCATTGAATAAATTTAGAGTCACTCTATTATTTCCTGATACTCTGTAGGGATTGTTGTGTATCCTGTAATCAACCACCCCCCACCCCGCCCCCAAGCTGACTCGTGAACCCTGATCCATGTCACCTCCACAGAGGGCATTATACGACACGAAAAGTACACGTGATCCAATCTAACCCACGAAGGGGACAACAAGACAGGGACCTACATGTAACGTGATACTGTGGCGTGTTCGTGTACCCATTGTTGTTACGGAAACGCAACAAAGCCTTGCGTGTATACTGTCGAGCTACATGTCACTAACAACATTGTAAGCATACTGAGTGGTGCACAAAAATGCCTTTATGGCGGATTTATCTCACCGGAAAATATAAAGCCTAAAAGTAAAATGTAAAGGTAAAGCAGTCCCGTTACGGGTCCGAGGTGCCCAGAGGGTTCCAGGAAGTTAAGGTTCCCAGATTTCGTGACAACGGCACAGGATGGTGGTAGGTTGTCAGCCTTACGCGCCGGTCGCCTTTGCCCCAGGAAATACTCCTGGTACTCATTTCTGTTAGAGGCTGAGTCGATCCCAGGGCCACAGTGCGATCGGAAGGATTTTATGTCAATGAAAAATCCAACGACACCATCTGGGATCGAACCAGAGACCTTCCGACCTTAACCACTGTGCTACCGCGGTTCCCCCAAGCCTGAAAGTAGTCATGCAAAATTCCGGTATTTTTTTTAACCAAATTTGGATTTTACCGACAGGTTTTCATAAAATTCCGCAATAACAAATTTTATTGAAATCCGTCTTGTGGGAGCCATGCTGATACATGGGGGTAGACGAACAGTCAGACAGACACGATGAAGCTAATCGGCGCTTTTCGTGAAGGCGTCTAAGGAAAGCGGTGTGGGAAACGCGGCTTTAAATATTTCTGTGTCGGGTGTCAAAATTCGCCACCACACCTGCACCAGATGCTTTGTGAAGCACGGACGAAACACTAAGACAAAGTGAGTTGCGAGCATAATTCACAAAGCCTATTGCTGCATACAATTATAATATTCTACTTGAGGCTATTATTATTATTATTATTATTATTATTATTATACAGGATGCGGCAGAAAGAACACCCCGATTTGGGAGGGGCATAGCTTCGGGTGGGGAGCGCGGCGTCGAACAGCGGTGTACGTGCCGTTTTCAGTGTACATCATGACATGGTTGGGAGAACATCGAGCCTTTATTGTTGAGGATTTTATAAAAATGGTGGGTCGCTGGTAGTAACACAGCGTGCATTTCGCATCCGCTTTGCGCTTGGTCGACGGGAGGCTGTTCCTGATAAGAAAACGATTTACCTCAAAGCAAAGGTTTACGAACAACGCCCCGTAACTTTGGAAGCTCTGAAGAAGGCGATACGACAGGAAGTAGCTGCCATTACACCTGAAATGATTCTCAAGGTCACGGACAACTACCGAGAGAGGCTACATCAGTGTATCAATATTCAAGGCCGCCACTTTAGGGATGTTTTGTTTAAAACACATTGATGTGAAACGGCATTCTGTATTCTTTTCAGAAATAGAAAAACATTTGCCGTATCTTCTTTGGTTTTGAATTTATTTGCTTCTTAAATAGGGGAGTTCTTTCTGCCGCACCCTGTATTTTAAGGGCGACTCATTATTTAAGTGCGGATTCTACGTAAATAACGAGATGCCATAAAATCATATCTGTAGACGTTCGGCATGTTTTCATTTTTTACGAGCAAACAAATTTTCTTTCCAATATGTTGACATGTTTGCAGTTTAGCTGTGTACAAAATTTCACATAATGCACCACAACGACGAATTTGTTTTCGCCACTAAAATGAATGCTGCAGAAAATTTTCGCACGACCACCATCCTGTAATTTTTCACTCTCGAAAATATTGCCTGAATAAAACTTCCGTTTATGTTCGTAGGGGCTATTTCCAAAGCAATACAGACATGAAAGTATGCGGTGTTAGTGTACCTTCCGCCTCAAAACTTACGTTGCTTTTACTGATTATGGGACATTTCTTCTTAGATGGTACTACAGTGCCATTCGGACCTGTCCCTCCTTAACCCTCTAAAGACGAAGCTCAGACTTCTTTATTTAAAGACCCAGTCCGTACCGCGCAGTAAACACTTTTCATCTCGGTTATAAAAACCAATCTCTTTATGTTGTATGGAGCTAAAGTCGCTATTTGTTCTGAGATAAAAACAAAACACAAAAATACAGTGTGGGCAGAATGTAAAATTCTTGAATGCTAAACCTGTTGGTGCCTCATGTAATCAGTAGGCTTTGAAAGGTTAATGGACTTCTCCCAGTCTGTTTTGTTTTCTAACCTCTCTTTCCAGTTTTTAATTTTTGCATGTATTAATATCTATACACAGTTCCACCATCTGCTATTTGGTCTTCCTCTCAGTCAACTTCCTTGGGGAATCTTCATGTTTGCACCGTGCATCAATGATAATTAAACACTTTATTATTCAACTAATGCACAATATATAATATGTAGATACAATTGAAGCCGGTCCCAGCGGCCGCGCGGTCTAAGGCGTAGGTCTAAGGCCGCTCGCCTGCTGAGAATGTGGGTTCGAATCCCACCGGGGGCATGGATGTCTGTCCGTTGTGAGTGTTGTGTGTTGTCAGGTAGAGGTCTCTGCGACGCGCTGATCACGCGTCCAGAGGATTCCTCAAGGATGTGGAGGCCATGGCCCGCGTTGGGCCGCAGCGCCACAAAAAAAAAGATAAAATTAAAATTATAAAATATTTAAAAGTGCCTTCATAAACAGTGAACTACACACACACACACACACACACACAACGGTCAGAGTATGTTGCCATATCATCAACCTTGTCCATGTCAACGGACACGATAGAATCACTCTTGTAATTTATAGCCAAGCACTGCACAAGGCTCCCTGATTATGGATCTTCTGTGATCCGATACATGTTGGAGTACTTTTAAATATTGTATAATTTTAATTTTACCTACATATTATATATTGTGCATTAGTTGGATAATGAGGTGTTTAATTCCCTGGGGAATATTATTAAATATTTCACTTCCTTTTCTTTAACTGATTGTAGGAAACTTAGAGTAGGGTGTGGTGTATTGGGTGTCCTACGGCTAAACGTTCGTAGCAAGTTTTGTGAAAATCGGTTAAATGTTTCAAACGTTCGAAAGGGGACACCCAGACAAGCAGGCTTGTAATCTCACAAGCCGGTATGTTTTTTTTTTTTTCTGTGGAATGAAAGAGATGTAATAAAGAATGAGAGAAGCCAATTTTCACTGACGAGCTAACCGGCGCCTACTTTACCGGCAGGTTAAAGGGCGACAGAGATGGGTGACTCGAATGGGTGTGGTTCTGGAGTCGATAGGGCAGATTGCGCTTGCGCGTCTCCAGACGATGCTAATGCCACGTGGATGCACTTATTCACCATTTTCGTAGTCATGTTTTTGCTTAGCATAACATGGCCAAATCATCAATCTGACGGATGTCGAGTCCTGATACCGATTCATCTTACAGTCGCGGTAATTCGTAAGTTACGTCATGACTGTTTCGCTCTTCTGGGTTGTTATGCACCTTATATTGGTAGTTTTTTGTGGACTGCTTGGTCCACGTAGATTGGACCGACAGGCTCTTCCACTACTTCGGTGAACAAACACAAACATTATGATGAGTAACAACTCCTCTACCCGGCGGAGGAAGCCTGAAATCTTTCAAGTTAAATCGTGCTACACACACGATGCGAACACGTGTTCGAAACCCGTACATTTGACAGCCATACCGGTCTGTTGCCTGTTAACATGCATTTCCTTATCCACGTCTGGCATATTACGAAAGGTAAGGTCAGACCTTAAGGGTCATGCACCAATGGCAAGCTACTGCATTTTGTAACTTACTGCATAATAAATTCGAAAATTCGTCATTAAAGAGACATGTCTTGGTTCCCTCGAGCGTTTTTGTTACTTATGTGAAGCTTTTACGAAACTGTAATTTTCTGTGACGGCGGGGCCCATCCAGACCTCTGTAAAGTGGGTACAGTCTCTGTCCCAGTGGTAAAGAGGTGCTGACCTCTCACACCCTTCTAGTGTCAAGGTTGTAATTGGGTCGGAGCTGTACTTTCCACTCCCTGTTGTGCCTGGATAGACATATCATGTGCTAACCTTTACCTTTACTAAGTTCCAAATCTAACGCAATTTCTAATCACAACGCAGGTAACTAAGTTCTTGGATTACTAACTTTTGCAATATTCTTGCAGAATCGTACAAGTTATATTAAAACATTTCCAACGTATGTATTGTACAATGTGTCAATATTTGTGAACAAATTTGCAAAACTTGTATAAACATTTGTGAACCCATGACTACTCCTCTTTTGTATAATAGGCATTATTTTGAATTGAGAGTGATTGTGGTCAAGAAATTCTGGACCAGTTGAAGAAGCTTAGGATCGGTGCAAAAGGCAGAAGTGTTACAGTTATGTGCGCCGTTATTTACTGCGCACTTTCCCTAGCTGATTTGCATCAGTGGTGGTGATAAGCTCAACAAAATTACCATGTGCACTCCAACAATCAGAATGCGTCTACTTCATCTTTCGAAATGACTAGCGCAGCTGACATCAGCGTAACGACTTGGCGTCACGAGATGCAGCCATCACGCATGCGCAGAGGATTACTTACTGAAGTTATCTTGGTTAGTCTCAAGCGTAAAAACTGTCCAGAAAGCTGCGGAAAGAGCAGAATAAAGGGACTTCATATATAATGCCTTTGAGTGACGCGAGCCAGCGTATCACAGAACACATAAAAGCATTTCGCCGTAACCAGACGTGCAGATGTAGAGGCCTTAGTTCGTTTTAAGGTGATGTTTAAATTGGTCAATCTACATCAGACGCAAATTAAATATTTCAGTCAAACTTTTGTTAGTAACAATATTAACCAACCCCATTTTCTGAAGATCTTGACAAAGTGATAAACGATAGGATGGAAAGTAGCTGCGGTGGGGAGACGGGAGAGTGTTGCGGTTGCCCCGGGCGCCAGAGTCCAAGAAGCGGCGGAATGGGATGCAAATTGAAATTTTAAATGAAGAAATTTGATTTTCTGTGCTCAACAAATTTTGAATTACTTAGCAAAATAAAAGGAAATTCAGGAAATAAATGCGATTGTTTTGAAGGTCATAATTTATGTCAGATGCGATAATTGTGATTACTCTCACTGGGTGCCAAGAAACCTAGCTACTCCACTGCCAACATCTATGGAAATGGAACAGTTACTAGAATATTCAGTAAATATTCCTACTGTATATTTTCCTGAGCCAGAAGAATCCACTCACCACTTAAATCCTCTTTTTAAAGTCTATATCATATCGTATCATATCATATATATCATATCATATCACATCATATGATGTATCATATCATATCATATCGTACCGTATCATATATTATATTATATTATATTATATTATATTATATTATATTATATTATATTATATTATATTATATTATATTATATTATATATTGTATAAATATTTTATAAATCAGCATTAAAGATTACCGTTTTGCTTCTATTCAAATCTTCCGTCTAATGTTCGGTGTATGTTCCCAATCTCTTTTACCCCTTCTACCAAAATTCGTCTTTTATTGCTTTCACGTTGTTCATTCCGTGCAATATGATGTATCAATCCACTGGTAACACCAACAAATGCACAATTCTACAGTCTACATAAGAACAAACGCACTGTTCCACAATTCATGTTTTTATAGATTGCAGAATTTTGCATTTGTTGATGTTACTAGAGTTCTGGTCGCCTTTTATCATTCAGCATCCGACCCACTTTGCCACGTAACTTCAACACTCTTCTGCATTAGCCTTTAGATTTTTGCAATTACAAAGCAACATCGCTCCTTGCGTGATTCAGGCTTTCGACGCTGTATAAATTAGATCTTTGCAGCCCTCCTTGGACTGCCTGACCCTAAGATAGGACCGATAGGTTGTCCCGAAACGTCGGCAACTAATTACCAAACTACGTTACGTAACATCCCAGAACAGCGAAAATTTCAACATCATTCCTTATTCTTAACCTGGATGTGTAGACAACAGCATTCATCGAAACGTCCGTGCCTACATCTAAGAAGAGTTTAGTCTTAAAATAATTCGTACATTTTGCGATTGTCTATTTTCCTGTTTTTGGTTCTGTGTCTTTATTTTTATGCTGTTATAATCATCTTGTGTTTCAGCTTTATAGACTGCAGGTCACGATGATCTGCAGGTCATGCCATGTGCAGTCGGAAACAAAGAGCGCAGTTAAATATCCGACACATTTTCAGGCTGCCTCTCCGTCTGTGCGTTTGAATGATCTGCAACATGTTGGAGAAAATTCAAGCCGAGTTTTCTAGGCTACAGGAAGTGGATTATAACGGCACTGCCAGGGGCGTCCAGTGCCCATACATACGGTAGATCACGAAACAGTACGCAGCCGACACCAAAAACTACACACGTTTTAAATATTTCTCTACCTGTAAGACTCTATTGTTTAGCAGTTGAACAGTCTATGTTTTTTTAAAAGAAAAGCTGCACAAATTTTAAACATTTTTTGATTGTGAGGCGTTACTTGTTCAGCTCTTGCGCAACACAAATTTTATAAATCAGCAAGTTCGTATCTTCTAGAAACAGACGCAATGTTCTCCGTGTTCTGACACCACTTTGCGCTGACGGGCAACGAACTGGTTTCCTCGCCATTGCAGTAGAAACAGCAACAACTGAACTTAAGAGATGGCCGGACACATCCGGCTTCCTATAGTGTCCTCACGAATGGAAAGGCTGCTGTCCAGCACAACAAATTCACAATAAATCAAATAATTATTACTACGTCATAACACAACAATATTGTATAATTATTGGTAATATTATACAATTATTGATAATTACCAATAATTATATAATATTGTTTGTGTTTTCGATGCAATAAACTATTTGTTTTATTGTGAGAATTAAAACACAGCGGGATGCCGACGATTAAAATAATTATACTTTCCGTTCCAAAATGTTCTTCTAAATGACCCTCCCGCTGCAGTTTTGAATAAAAGGTTCACGAGTTGTCCATTCGGTCAACTTGTCCTAGTGCTGGGACACACAAAACTTTGGAGGTCCTCTGCGGCACACAACTAAATACGCTGATCTCGTCAATACTGCTTCCAGCCAAGACTGCAAATGTGCCAGATATAAATCTCAGACTTTGTGCGATTTATGCGGGATCTTTTTTACCGGCGTCTAACAGATATATTTGTATTATCGTCCCGAAAGAATATACAACTTCTGTATCTTCAATTCACAACACTATACCAACAAAATTCACAATGTACTTCCTTACATATTTATGTTACCTTATACCACTAAGTGTTGCTACATGTCTCAGTCCACATGAGATCACGATTAAAGAAAAAGGTAGGTAAGTTTCACCCTTTTTATAGGCCACGAAGGCCCTTAGGGTGAGTAAGGGTATAGCTCTACTCTTTCTAGGATTTCGGCACACTAGATGGGGTGGGTGGTCAGCTACACGCCTCGGCCGCCTCTACCCCCGGGAAAGACCCGGTACCCATTTTAAAGGAGGCTGGGTGGCCACAGGGCCGGTCTGGACGGGCGGAAAATCTCGTCCCCAACGGGATTCGATCCCGGACCGTCCAGCCCCTAGTCAGTCGCTATACCAACTGAGCTACCCGGCCCACATCAGAGAAAAAGTATCATATAATATTGCATGAAACTTATTTTGTTATTTGTGACACATAATTAAGATCGTGTGTGGGCCCGGTAGCTCAGTCGGTATAGCGACTGACTAGGGGCTGGACGGTCCGGGATCGAGTGCCGGTGGGTACGAGATTTTCCGCCCGTCCAGACCGGCCCTGGGGCCCAACCAGCCTCCTGTAAAATGGGCACCGGGTCTTTCCCGGGGGTAAAATGCGGCCGG
>Ga0123357_10007415_pt1 | contig 13552 bp, 8 predicted proteins | sample TergutEmb28metaG_FD_89873 | JGI IMG/M metagenome (GOLD analysis project Ga0123357, IMG submission 89873) | Embiratermes neotenicus P4 segment gut microbial communities from Petit-Saut dam, French Guiana - Emb289 P4 | ecosystem: Host-associated > Arthropoda: Insects > Digestive system > Gut ... | reverse complement strand
GTGGTAATTCAACAGAATAGTCGCAAGCCCCTGATGATGGATATATTAATGTCCGAAACATGTTGAGCACATAAGAAGTGAAATAAAATAGCAAGTGACATCAAGTTGGTCTTTTATTCTTCAGCTATCACAATGATGCACGGCCCAATAAACATAAGATTTACCGTTAGCATTAATATCGTTTTATTTTCCTCTAAATCCAAGCAATATATACAATTATTGACACTAGATCCCACACTAATATATATTTTAGGTGACAATCTCAGTTTTTGGCCTAGAATGCAAGGAGTTATGGTTCACACATTATCAGTATGGCATAAAACCGCATAAATCACGTGCACCGTTTTCCACACAGCACTAATTTCATCCGGCTGGCCGTCGATTACAGTAATCGCGTAGCACAAACTCTTCAGCCTACCCTCCTCAGCACCCTCAATATACTACTACTACGCTCTTCTGCGATGTGACTGCTATGCATGTTTGCGCTCTAATTGAACGTGCCTGATAGCTGATGAACAATAAATTTGAAAGGACACAGAAGAATACCGTCAATGTCTAATCGTGATAAGATCCAGACATTGGTGTGTAGTTAATAAGAAGGACAATGAAGTCCTCATTTAGGGAGGCCAGTGTCGCGGCAAAAGCTCAAACCAGGCACCCAACCCCACCCCACCCCCACCCCCTACCCGAATATAAGAACAGAGAGTTGCTGTTTAACCAGCCTGTTTGGCAATGGTATGTACTTGGCAGACGCCAGCAAGTGGACGGTATCTGTAGTGTAGTGAAATGTGGAAACGCTTCAGTTAAAATATTTGGAAAATACCTTTACAAACCAAGTTCGAACGTTTGGACGAACGACGCAAGAACCTTATGTTAAGGACTTCAAATGCTTATGTCATAAGCTAGACACTGTTGTTGATAACTGAAGGACATAACACTGTTATGAAGTAAGTAGAATTTGCGGTATTTGTTGGTGGCCAGGTACTTGGAAATTTGTAAAGCCTACAAGGAGATCAAATTATATGACATACCGTCAGCAAGGAGATTTATTGTTTCATTTATAAAAACGAAATGACGTGATGAAGTTAGGCTGAAGCAACATAACAGTACCAGTTCCTCCATTTAATGGTATAATTATGCCATCAAGTTCGAAGCAGTTTCTTTTCTGAAACGTCATGTACACAGCACTACAGGGCGCCGCACCCCCTAAGACCATAGCCCCAGCACATCCATTCCTCCCTGGACATTTCAAAAGAACATAACTCCGGCTGGCAGGTACGTTGGGGGTTTAAATGGTGGACAATAAAGGTTAAAGCGACAGACAAGATTGCGTACGCACACAAAACAAAACACTGCACTCACCTGACATTTGCCATCGATGCACATGTCCAGACTGCCTGGTCTACAGCGCGTCCCGTCTTGAACCTTTGGGGCAAGTTGCACTACAATTGGCTCCTCCTGTGTTGGAGGTTCGCCAGCAGGACGGCCGCGGCAAGTCAGCGCACAGGGTTCGCTGTCGTCTTGGTGCGCCATCCATATCAGTACCTCTCCTTCATAAGGTACATCATTGTATGCTGCGCACTGCTGTTCCCGAAACTCCCCTGACTCCGGGCATGGCTGCAACACGCAGAACAGACAAAAATTTTTAACATTTTAATAAGAATCAGTCGGCAAATATTTATTAGGGCAGGCCGAACTAACAGCTCCTGTCTTACAGGGAAAATTATCACCTCTTTGAGAGTATAAGGTACCCTCGGAATTAACTCTCCAACGGATAAGAATTGATTTTCTAAATGCAACTGGGTCCATAAAAATCTGTCGGTAGTTTGATGTACTAATTTTCTGTTGCGAAAATTTCGAGTTTTTTGTACTACTTAGATAAATTTAAGGTTTAAACACAAGAATAATTGCTGCTTATTTTATCAATTCGGTTTCCTTCTTTCTTTATTCGTCCAAATGTACGTCCTGATTTCCTAAAAGCGTGTCTTTCTGGTATAAATTCTACAGTATAAAACCGAAACTGACTCACAGAATACTGACAACGTTAAACACCGAAGCACATTATGTAGCGTGTTCACTGCACCCGTCCGACAATGATGGTAAACTGCAGCTGAAGCTTTATACAAAGTACACTGACAGAAACAGGCCTTGCAGTTAAATCGGGCTTCGATCTGCACTGAAAATGACAAGAGTTCCTTCCAGGATTCGCTGTCGTACCATTTATTGATGACGACCATTCAGTTAAACGTAAAATAGGACTATTTAAGAACAGACTTTGTAGTCACAGCTGCCCCAAGTGACTGACTAGCTTCATTACTGTGCGTAAAAGGTAAAGCAATCCCATTACAGGCCTGGACAGTCCCTGAGGATTCCAGGAGGTTGCGCCTCCCAGATTTCAAGACAATCGGCACACGAAGGTAGTTAGGTTGTCAGCCCTACGCACCTGCCGCTTTACCCCCCAAGGAATATGTTTACCGAAAGACACCGCGTAACATCGCCCTTAATATTCTTATTGTTCGTTAGTTAAGCCTTAAAACCTCAACGGCTTTCTTTTGTTATATTAGTAGCTGATATCTCTAAAAGGTCAAGATCAGTACGTACATACATACATATAAACTGCAGAATAACATTATACGTACTGCATGTGAATATCGTTTTGACGGAATTCATCCTGTTGTGCTATGGAACACTCAATAACAAGCTTATGAATTGTCCGTCCAACACAACTATATTTATTCAAAAGAGCAGCTACGTGTTTCAGTGACAACTGACCACCGTCATCGGGCTTATAGCTGGATGACAGTGCCAGCCCTGCGGTGGTCAGTTGTCACTGAAACCCGTAGCTGTCTTTGAATAATCATAGCTGTGTTGGACGGACAATTTAAAGGTTTGTTAATGACATCTGAACATCGGCTCAGCCTCATTAGTGTTACTATATAAATACTTCTGTCTCATTGTACCACTCGGCCTACCTTGCCAATGTCCAACTGCGCTTCTCACTGCGTGGTTTCTACGCCCCTGAACCAATGTCTACTGTACACCTTATCTGCTCCCCCCAGGCCCAGAATTTATTTTCTCTGCGTCTAAATTCCTGTTTATAAACGTTGCATAGCATTGCGAAGAGAATATTATTTACGTCGTACACGAGTTCACTTATCAAGCGTCCCATTTCTCTCTCTCTTTCTTTCTTTCTTTCTTTCTTAGCCTGCCCTCTTCTACCTGCTCCTTTAGAGTTATTGTTGTACCTGATCACACTCAATGACACACACACACACACACACACACACACACTGCGTCTCCCTTTTTCTCGGTAGGACTCCTCAGGACGAAGGATCGGTCCGTCACAGAGACTTCTACTTGAAAACTCGCAGCATTCACAGAAGACGGCCATGTTCACGGCGGAATACGAACCCGCAATCCCGGCAAGCGAGAGGCCGCAGACCCACGCCTTAGACCGCGTGGCCACAGGGATCACCACATTTCTTGTACCAGGTAAAAAAGTGTGCATTTTATGACGTCCGTTTTATTACCTTAATTACACTATTCAGATACGTAACTATCTCTTCGACCTTACAGTTTCAGTTGTCTATCATCAGCAATAAACAACACGGAGTCATCCCTACTGTGTTGGCTTTATGCTTTGTATTCTTCGTATCGAAATTACAGGTTTCGTAACGTTTGTCCTATGTATACATCGACACAGGGTTTTCTTGGTTTCCCTGTGCCTAAAAGCAAATGCTGAGATGGTTCCCAAGATTCCAAGTTGCCACTACATGCTTCTCATGTAGCCCTCCCGACTTGAATTTAGTAGTAACGAATTTCATGTTTTGTTTACATGTAAAATAACCACTGCAACCGGGTAACAACCCAATTGCAGTAAATAAATATTATTATTATTGTGCCCAATAGCAATTCCTGAACTTGGGTTCATATATATGTACACACACACACATAACGGAAATAATATAGCTTCTGTTTCCTGCTGTAATGGACCCTGTAAAAGTTTCCTTAACACATTGTTCATTTTAAATAATATGCTTAATTTTGGTGCTTGGCAACGGTTTTGATCTTTGCCACAGGCAGGTTACAAAAGGTGAATGTATATACTAATGTTTATTACTATTGCACCGCGTAAAGAGGATTCAATAAAATATCCGGAGCAAGCGTAATCAGGAAAACAACGTTCGATCACATGGCAGGTACTCAGAGGACAAGTAGCAACACAGAGTTATGGACGGCAGAGTACCACTCCCCTGGGGGTTAAACTGAACGGATAGCAACGAAACGTCAGTGCTAAAGGTACATATGCTACTGTTATAGACCGCTGTGCCCATGGTAAGTCATGTCTATAAACCCCGATTACGGTAACCGCGCGGTCTAAAGTGTGAGTCTGCGGTCGCTCACTTGCTGGGATTGATGGTCCAAGTTCCGCGCGGGGGCATGGATGTTCTCTTTTGTGAGTGTTGGTGCTCTCAGGTAGAGGTCTCTGAGACGGGCTGATCACTCGTCCAGAGGAGTCCTGTCGAGTGTGGCGTGTCTGAGTGTGATCGTGAAGCCTCGAAAGTGAGGAGGTCCTGACCCACTAGGGGCTGATGCGCCATAAGAAAAAGCCTATTAACAAGGGCAGTTCCTTCTGCTACCAGTACCATACTTTCTAAGGGCCCACCACATAGAATTACTGTTCACACAAATGTTTCATATCATAACGTGATCCGTATTTGTATCCTTTACGAAATTTTTGTAAAATAATATCCTTCAGTAAATTCACAAATGTTGATCTCAGTTTCATGTACATTTATTCGTCCGATACAATTTCAAATTAACAAATAAAATGCACTGGTAATTACATACACCAAAATATATCATTTTAACGTTTACCCACTTCTCCACAGCGTGAATTAACGCATTTCAAACGATCATCAAATAAACAGCAATTATTTCTCCCAAACAGCAGTAAATGATGCTTCTTGCAGCTGAATGTATCTGTTGTTATTTACTGGTATATATCCTCCTACAAAGGCACAAACTAGACACCTTTTGATACAAACGACATACTGCCACAGGTAAAGGAAATCATTTCAACAGCTTATGGCATGAAACGTTCGGAAGTTCTACAGGATACTGCCACAAAATATTGAGTCATTATACGTACACCGAGCACAGAAAACATGACGTCTTTTGACGACGACACACACAGTGTTTAAGCTATTAGCTGATGTTTTATTCACTCAAAGACCCTTCGTGCCAACAGTAGATACCAGCAGCCTTTTGTCCAATGGACACAGGGGGCAATGTGGCTGCCTTTGTGAAGCTTTCGACTGAACCCCACTGGAGTAAGAATGTAATTATGACAATATATTTCCACTCTCCATACGCGCTTATATAAAACGTCGATATGCGAGAAAAAACAAAAGACGTGCGAGACGGTTATAGTGAAACCATTTATAGTGTATTGTACTAACTAGCACGAGAAAGTTTGGTGCAAAACTTTTAAACGGACGAGACAAATCGATAGGCATTATGCGTGGACGGAAGAATGATATTAATATAGATCTTGAAGAAATATGGAGTGTATAGACCACATTAATTTTACTCAAAATGTTAAAAGAGTATCGGGCTTGTGTGAAGAGAACAACGAACACTAAAGTTCTGCAGATACCGAGGATTATCTTAAACAGATGGCAGACTTTGACTTTTTGCTGACCGTGCACCTCAGCCTAATCTTAGTAATTAACCAACTTAATGCACGAAATCTTGTTTTATAATAAGTTTACTTCATGCCTCTACATGTTTCGAGCACTATGTGCTCATCATCAGGCGGTCAAAATTGTGTTATACAACATCTGGTATCATCACACCTGTAGGTGGCCGTTCGGTGCGCAGGTTGAGAGAAGATTTTGTGCATTAAGTTGGTTAATTACTAAGATAGCAGACTGCTAGCTTCTGGAAAAGGAATTGTCCAGCAAGTGAGTGACTGAGTAATTTATTTTAACAGGAACTTCTTAATACGAGCCATCCAATTGTGTTATTTAATATTCAAGAAATCAATAAAATGGTTTAATCGGTCTCAACAACAATATATTAGTTTTCTGGCTACATATCTCGGTTTCCATTGATTTGGCCAGTTATTTACTTAGTTTGGTAATTTTTTCGGCACTTTCAGGACAGAACTGTGGACAGCTTACCTCTGGTATGACCACTGAACCCAAGAACTCCCAAGTGCCGAGCACTAGTGGTAACTACACTACCATAACGCTCGATTACTATACTCGGGTCCTTACACGTGTAAGCGTAAAAATTCTCGGAATCCACACCTGCTTTTCTGAACACAGAAACGAATCTTCCGGCTCCACGCATTGCGGAAAGTTTATTGGGCAGCGGAGCGACTATCAGAGTTAGTTTGAAGCAGCCGATCAATTACTCGTATCTTAGTGGGGATGTGGTTTATAGTCTGATGCAAATACTGGGTTCACGCGTTTGTAATTACTGTTAAGTACCATGAAGCAATCCACTGCCGGATATTCTTGTCGCTTGATATATGACGCTGTGTGGACTGATAAATTACTACAGAAGATTCGATGGAGCTTGCTACCTCCATCTTCAGGGTAAAGGAAGAGGAGTGGACCCTGAAGATGGAGTTAGCAAGCTCATCGAAATCATCGGAACCTATTTATCAATATACACGGAGTCATAGCTCAGACGACGTGGATATCCTTCAGGACCGCTGAGAGAACCTCAATTCTGTCATTGGCAGTGTTTTCAAGTATTAGCGTTGTGAAATACACTGTAGCTAGCACTATAAAACCGAGGTCATCTGCTGTGCTATAGGGCAGAGTGAAAAACTGGGAATGGGAGAGCAGAGTTGAAGACTGGAGGACAGTTTATGTGGTCCGCAGTAAACTAGAGAAGGAGGGACTTGCGCGACCATATCAAAGGCTGACCCACATAGTTACACAGCTTTCCTAAAACACTGAAGGGCGGAAGAGACGCCATCACGAAACCAACGATCATATCCTTGACTAGAGGATCAGACCACTTTGTAGTAATGAACAGTGCCAATACCACAAGCACGCACGCACGCACACATCAATAAGGCAATTCGTGTCATTTTTATGCGGTCAATGTGCCATCTGCATGAAAGTGACGTATTTATTACCACACTAGGGACACCGCGTCTGCCTGTCTGTTCACATAATAAACGACCTCGTGGATCATAAAATTTCTCTTCAGAGCCTAATACGTACTATCTCAGACAGTCAAAAAGAAAAAAATTCCCCGCCATTTTTACAACTTGTATTCACAAGTAAAATATCCTACACCAGAGAATTCTAGTCTTCATCCTGCACATTCATCTGCTTCCAGAATAACTCGTATTAATGTTATCAAATTCTTCCATCAACGTCTAGGTCTTCTCATTTTCTGCTCCCTTCAGGATTTCCGACTAAACATTAAGCCAGCTACACTCATATTGGCATTATGCGAAGCAATTCGGCTGATACTAACAAGATGTTACTTGAAGGGCCCACTGCATTGTTAGTCTACATTATTCAGGCATCAAAGTTTGCCGAGTGAGATACCACTGAGCTAGGCAGAGAATTAAAGCTTTTAAAAGGTATAAGTCGACTAAACAATGAACATGTCAGCTGCGCAGAACAATACAAAGTAGCAAAGAACGATTTAGGTATGTAGTCCTATAGTACATTAGTATGACGCAGGTTAGGACTCTGTAATCTCGCATCGCGCTCCCATAACTTAAATTCGCTATCAATTACGTATTTGCTTCACTGCTCGTTTTACGAGCTCTCCAATGATGGTAAAGTAAAGCTCATCCTAAAACAGGCCACGAAGGTACATTAGGGGAGTAGAAGTATAGCCCTCCTCTTTCTTTATCTCGGCTCTAGATGGGGGTTGGGTGGTCAACTGCACGGTCCGGCTGATTTACCCCCGGGAATGAACCTGTACCCATTGTATAGGAGGCTGGGTTGGCCACAGGGCCGGTCTCGACGGATGCGGAAAATCTCATCCCCACGGGGATTTGATCCCCGGACCGACCAGACCGTAGCTATCCCGGCCCGTCCCCAGTGATGTCCCCATTATCAAATAATCCACAGGCAGCTACCTGAACTGTGCTCTATATATATGTACAATTACAAAGAGTTGAAACAAATGTTGATAACACTTCTCACGAACTGAAGGAACGATGAAACAGGCAGTATTGTTGTTTCAAGAAAATACTTCGTCGTGGGTCTGGAAACAATTTGAAAGCTCCAAAGTCTTGTAAATGTAAACGTTAGGCAGTTCAAAGACCACGTTTAAATAATATCAGCTCCGTATTGCAAGGCAATAACAGAGACATTTAGACCAGGAACATGAAATTACGTACTGTAATAGATGTGGAAAAAGTATGCGAATGTGCTAAGGTAATTTTTCTTATAATGTAAAATAACAACATGGCTACCGTGCGAAATTTTCTTTAGCTTGCGGCTTGGTAGCGATATTAAAAACCCTGCAAAACTTATCGGTTACTTTACTTACAACGCAGTTTAACATTAAAGAATTGTACGTTTCTCTTACATTACTTTTATGTGTTTTGTATGGATCTCAGAATAAACGAGACTTTTGCCCTGTACAACATTAACAGATTGGTTTTAACGACTGAGGTGGAGAGTTTAACATTCATAGGTCAGTGCATCGCTAATATATTCTCAGAGTACAACCAACAAGATGAGACGTTTCTCAGTTTATTTATTTCTGTCAGACGCTCTACATGTTTCAGACGGTTTTTGCGTCCATCATCAGGAGCTCAAAAACTGCACATACAGCGTCAGGTATTTGTCAGATCGTTACTGCTACCTGCTGCTAGCCGTCCAGGCACCGTAGGTGAAGTTTTTGAGCTTCTGATGATGGACGGAAAACCTGTCTGAAACATGTACAGCTTCTTATAGAAATAAATAAATTTTGTTGGTTGTACTCTGAGAGGTTGAAAGTGTTTACTGCGCGGTACTCTCTCAGTCCTTATATAAAAGACAATTTTTTTTTAAGGTTTAGACCATTGCAACAACGTTAGTGACTGGTACGAAGATCTATCAACAGGACGTGTGCGTTGAGTGAACCGACAACCACAAGCATGGCGACGGTGCAAAACTTTCAGGTTACATCAAAAGAATTTAGTGCAGAACCCGTTTAAAATGAAAAACCCGAAGGAAAATTAAATAATAACAGAAGTTGCTGCTAAAGGTATGTGGAATAAGAAAAATACGCGGTAAGCAACCGGGTACATTTAACTCTTTCTACGTCTCAAAAGTTTGTTCTATATGCAGATTGTTTTTGTTAATTTTCGTATGCCTTCGTTTCCATTGTAATCTATTAAAATGTATCTCGCCGTTCGTCGCACACAATTCATTTCAGCAGCTCTCAACTCTGGTTTCGTCTTTTTCATTCCGTTTCTCAGCCTTCACTCGCATATAAACGTGTGTTGCCAAGGCCAATGGAGGCACTGTAATGTAGATAAGACTATATGTATAATAGGGAACAGACAAATCTTTAGGAGTTTGTTTGCTACCAGAACAGCGCCAACGAAAGTGGTGGATTAGTGATGCTGGATTGGAAGTTGAACACGGACGAAAACACGATCCAACAACTAACTAAACTAGAATAACTATATCCCGAAATTCGATACTTCCATCTCTGAAACAAGTCATTAGACACGAATCTGAGCCAGTTCTATCCACCTCTTTTCCACATCATATTCCCTAAGATGCAATCTAATGTTCTACTGAAATGCCTTCTTTGCTGACTGCAACACAATCAAGGAAATGCTACACTTTTGACAATTAGATTGATATGGCAATCGCTTTGCTAATTTTAGCGTATTACCACATACACTTCTCATGAATTGTCACTCCCTGGATTTGGTTTGAAAATATTCTGTTTGCGCAAAGAAGTCCCATAGATAGACTCCCTCCAGTTTCGCTCAGGGAGTTGTGTTCTTCCCAGCAGGGTACTTCGCCTTCTTCCCTTCCATTCTTTTTACCACTCTGTTCTGTTCACAAGCAAATTGACACCGATAACCTTTGGGCTGGTTGACATACATCACAGGGGAATACAGCGGTAGGAAGCCGTGGGGAGGTTATGTTCTCGAGTGCCGGCGGACAGCTGAAGGCAGAATGTTCGTGCGATGAAATCTGCCGTCAACCACGATATTACACAGCGTCGAGTGGTAACTCCGTACCGACGTTTCGGGAAAAACTATCAGTCCATCTTAAAGATTCAAGAAGTCTTGTTGTTTGACTTCCTGAACCTTGAAGAAAGACTTCTTGACCCTTGAAGATAGGACAGATAAGTTAGGTTGTCCCGAAACGGCGGTACAGAATTACCACTCTACACTGCGTCATATCCTAGAGGAGTGGAGATCTCATTTATATTGCGTCGCGGCGGAAGCCTGAAATCACGTCGTGCTATAGCCTGCATCCCGGACACCACTCCAGCCTAACCGCACCTAACCGCCAACCTACAGCAAACCAAGAACGAAAAGGCTGAAGCCTGCAACACGGATACCACTCCAACCCAACCGCACCGAAACTCCAACACACATCGAACCAAGAACAATACGACCAATGTGGTAATCAACATTATAGTCGCGAGCTCCTGATGATGGGCATAGTAGTGCCCGAAACATGTTGAGCCTATAGGAAGTACAATAAAATAATAAGCGGCACCTAGTTGGTTTTTATTCTTCAGTTACCACGAATTTTCATAAGAAAACAGTAAGACTGATCAAACGCTGTTCTTTGTATCAACTAGTATCTTCGAACATGTAATGTGTTCTTAGATGACATTGTAAAGATCGTCCTGTTGCCCAGTTGCCAAAAAATGTCCAAATACGATTCTACTGTCTTAACAGGGACCCCACATTAATATAAATGTTTTCAGTGTTTACGATCCATATTTGTACAGGGCAGGATAATGTTAAAAAGGATATTAAATAGGTTGGGAGGTTGCAAACTGGATTGAATTGGCTCAGGATATAGAAAAATGTCGCGCTGTTGTAAACGCTTTAACATTTTGTCGGATTCCGTAAAATGCGGAAAATTTCTTGGCTAGCTTAGAAACTACGAGCTTTGCAGACGTACCCTGCTCTATGGCGCTAGTCTTGATGACCAACCCTCTTAGACAAATCCATTAGCCCTCGTAATTCTGTTTGGATTTCATTACTTCTGCAAACAGTGACTCTCAAGTTCTTACCTCTGTAACCAATCGCTTTCAGACACATATCTGTGTCAACAAAAGATGCCAAGCAATATACTCCTACGTGTAGCAAATGGCTCCCAAACAATACCTCTGTAGCAAACACCACTTCTTCAGGAACCAATGGCTTCCAAGTCCCTGTTATGCCGAAACTCTTGCCACGTCAGACATTAATCTCTTATGTTTCAAACATCGCCTCAGCAGTGTCAAATAATCCGAAATTTCTTCGTTAAGTTCAGAGAGGCAGAACTTCCACTACGTACGTCATCTCTACCCAAAGCGTTGCCCATCAATTCCCATTCAGCAGGCTACGTCTGCGGCTAACCACCGTATCAGGCAGCAGCGGCCTCCAATCGCGACTCACGCTGTGAATACACTGAAAAAAAATTTTCTTTATGACAATGGAAATATACTGACCTTGGTTAAGCTAAAGGCCATAAAGGTTCCAGAAAGCTGAAGCTCCCATATTTCAAGACAGTCAGCACATGAAGGTGGTAAGTTTGTCAGCCCTACGCACCGGACAACTTTACCTTCAGGAAATATTCCTGGTACTCGTTTCTATTATGGGGACCGAGGTGGCACAGTGGTTAAGGTGCTGTGCTACAAGTCAGAAGGTCGCTGGTTCCATTCCAGATGGTGTCATTGGAGTTTTACATTGACATAATCCTTCCGATCGCACTATGGCCCTGGGGTCGACTCAGCCTCTAAATGAGAACCAGGAACATTTCCTGCAGGTAAAGGCGGCCGGTGTGTAAGGCTGACAACCTTACTACCATCCTGTGCCGTTGTCATGTAATCTGGGAACCTTAACTTCCTGGAACCCTCTGGGCCACTCCAGGCCTGTAATGGGACTCCTTTACCTTTTTATTCTTTTATTAGATGCTGAGTCGACCCCAGGGCCACAGTGTGGCCGGAACGATTACTTCAACGAAAAGTTCCCATGACGCCATCGGGAATAGAAAACGCAACCTGCCGGCTTGGCCTTGGTAGCAAAATCACATCACCAATAATGTTGCGCAATTGGTGGAAAGTATAGAGATGTGTTCGTCACTTCATGTCATTATGAGTCGAGCCTGATTAAACTTAACTGCTGCTGTCAAACTGCGCAAAGCCTTTCCCGGTCTTAGCGTCCATTTGGCTTAACTTACAGAAGCCAGCTGCAGGACCTGTTTCGGCCAAATTTAATGTGTCATTCCACCCAAATCGTCTGCCCAGTTTTGTCTGTGTCCTTCTATATTATTTCAAGCTGATTGTATTTTCAGCATGTCTGTACTATATTCATTCATGTGACACCTTGTTCTGATACTGTCCTAACAGTTCTTATGTACTTTATGTACCTTATTACATCCATGTCTTGCTTTAACTGTCCAAGATTCATTGACACACACCACACTTGACACCTTACTGTTTCGGCGTGATAAAACAAACCATCTATTTTCAAATCAAGTTACCAGACGCCTTGACGCCAAATCATATTTCAGTTTATATATACATATATTTACTTTAATAATTTTAGCTTACAACCCAATATTTTTATATTTAGACCAATACATCTGGAGGACTTGTCTGCAGCCACCACCAGTCTACAGCTATTCTTTACTGCGTTTTACAGTTTTATATATTTTATTTTATTTTTTTTAATTTCCCCCTACAGGCCCGGTGTGGCCCAGAGGGTGGGTAGAGGTATAGCTCTAATCTTCCATGACCGCGGCACTAGAAGGGGGTGAGTGGTCAGCAACACGCCCCGGCCGCACTTTACCCTCGGGAAAAACACGGTACCCATTTTACAGCAGGCTGGGTGGGCCCCAGGGCTGTGTCTGAACGGGCGGAAAATCTCGCCCCCACCGGAATTCGATCCCAGACTATCCAGCCCGTAGTCAGTCGCTATACCGACTGAGCTACACGGCACACTTTATATATTTTATATTGTAATAAATATTGAATAGAATTAAGTGAATATATCTGTATTATATTTTATTTTTCTTTGGGTTTTCCTTTTATTAGCCCGATGATGGTAGTTATGATCGAAACATGTAGCTGTGTGAAAATAAAGGAAATTAATGACTATGTACGACAGACTATAAGACGATTTGTTACATATAGATATTTTATACCCCTGACACTTTATACAAACAACATGACAGAAAAGTGATTAATCCATGAAGACCAGAAGAACTCTTATTCTTAGTAATTAACCAACTTAATGCACAAATTCTTGTTTTATAATAAGTTTATTATATGCCTCTACATGTTTCGAGCACTATGTGCTCATCATCAGGAGGTCAAAATTGTATTATACAGCATC
>Ga0123357_10007414_pt1 | contig 13553 bp, 13 predicted proteins | sample TergutEmb28metaG_FD_89873 | JGI IMG/M metagenome (GOLD analysis project Ga0123357, IMG submission 89873) | Embiratermes neotenicus P4 segment gut microbial communities from Petit-Saut dam, French Guiana - Emb289 P4 | ecosystem: Host-associated > Arthropoda: Insects > Digestive system > Gut ... | reverse complement strand
GGTGGTTTCCTGCGGGGCAGCCCAGTTCACTTTTTTTTGTGGGTGTAAATTGAGGGTTTGGGCAACCCCCCCCCCCCCAACACACACACACACACACACACCCAGAGTTATCAGTCACTGCAAACACAGAAAATAAACACATTTCAAGGTTTTCACAGCAGTGTGGTTGACATTAAAAAGGAATGTAGGGTCACAGCCTGCAGCTTAAGGCATTATACAATGGTTCCTTTTAAATATCTGGACCCAATTACACAGTGATGCCAAACATCCCAGAGGAATGAGAGTCCTCAGAGAAAATAAACATCCTGTAACAAAAAATGCATTTACCAAAATGGGGATGACAAGGAGTCGGGGGTGGGAGTATTATAATAATAGTAATAATAATAATAATAATCCGTCCAAATATAGGCCAATAACTTGCCTCTGCACAATCTACAAGATATACACAGCATGTATAGCTGAAAAGATTCATAAGCATCTAGACACAAACAAACTCTTAGCAGAAGAACAGAAAGGATGTAACAAAAACTCCCAGGGCTGTAAAGAACAACTAATAATAGATTCGGTAGTATTGGAACAGGTGCATAAAGATAGCCAGAACTTGTACTGTACATAGCATACATCGATTACCGTAACGCTTTTGACTCAGTGTCACACAACTGGCTTATACACATATTACAAATATATAAAATAGACGCACGGATAATTAACTCATTACAACAGCTGATGAAGAAATGGACAACTACACTCCAAGTCAAAGTGAAAAATCATCGGATTATGAGTGGCCCGATCCGTACACAACGAGGAATATACCAAGGGGTTAGTCTTAGCCCGTTATGGTTTTGTCTTGCACTAAACCCCCTTTCTTATCTGCTCAACAGAACAAACTATGGTTTTGGTATACACTTTGGTAACCAGGAAATGAAACGATTGAACCATCTTTTATACTTGGACGATATTAAACTACATGCAGCTACAATCAACTACAAGAACTTCTATGGCTCTCTCACACTTTTTCAAGAGACATTAAAATGGTATTTGGGATTGAAAAGTGCAAAACATTATGTCCTGCAAAGGGGAAACTTGAGATGAGAAACTTCACAACAGATGATGACGACACAATGGAAGCCATGAATGAGGGTGACATGTATAGATACCTGGGCCACATGCAAGCTAAACAAATTACGCATGCCCGAATGAAATAAAAGATAGGTGAAGAATACTGAAATCGCACAAAAAGCATATTAAACACAAAGTTGTTTAGAAAAAATACGATAAAAGCTAGCAATACTTATGTGACCCCAGTACTAACTTTTAGCTTCGGAATAGTGAAATGGATACGTACAGACTTAGAGAACCTCCAAACCAAAATGAGAACATTACTCACAAGATATAGATTTCACCACCCCCGTTCTGCAAAGGAAAGACTCTACCACGGCAAATGAGTGGCAGAGGATTGATTGATATAACTCGACTACATGATAAACAGGTGAAGATCCTTCAGACATACTTCTTCAACAAACAGGTCACATCATCTCTTCATGCTGCAGTAGTAAAAGCAGATGATAGGTGCACACCACTGGACTAGGTCCACGCAAATGCAAATGAACTCCCCATAGATGACGAATATAATAACAAAGTCAAAAGACAACGGTCCCAAAAAGCCTTGCATGGCCGCCATCCGTATGACCTCAGCCAACAATACGTAGACATAGAAGCGTCGAACAAATGGCTTACAAACGCGGATTTGTTCGCCAAAACAGAGGGCTTTTAACAGCAATACAGGACCAAGTCACACTAACAAGAAACTACAAGAAATATATTTTGAAGCAGCCACACAATGAAGAGCTAGGCAGAAGATGTGGAAAAAAATCAGAGACAATCCGACACATTACTGCAGTATGTGAGCAACTAGCGCCTACCGAGTATGTAAAGAGACATGATGGGCTATCCAAAATTATCCATCAGAAACTGTCAGAAGCAGCTGAGCTGATTGACCATAGAAGTCCATATTATAAGTACACACCAGCCAATGTACTGGAGAACGAAAAACTTAAACTGCACTGGAATCGCAGCATACTTATGGACAAAACAATACCTTTTAATTGACCTGACATAACTTTTATGAATAAGAAAGCAAAGAACATCTTTTCGACAGACACAGCTGTCCCAAATACACACAACCTCACCAAAATAATAACCGACAAACAAAACGAGCACCAAGAACTAGCAAATGAAATATGTGCTATGTGGAAGCAAAAGGCAGCACAAGTGATCCCGATAGTAATATATACAGGAGTAATTCCAAAGTCACTAACACAGAGTCTAAAAAGACTTAACTTGCACCCAAATACATATATACAACTGCAAAAATCTGTAATTCTTGGCACATGTTCAATTGTAAGGAACTTTTTAAACTACAAGTAAGGCCGCCGAGCCTAATCCCGTTGATTACTACATACCAGCATAGGTGAACGTTTCCCAGCCCAAGCTGAGAAGTGAAAAATTTGATGATGATGATGATGATGATCAACCAGCAGTATCCCTCCACCACCTCTCACTGTGCTTTCATTTCCATAAGGAAAACTTCCATGCAAGTTTCAAGAATTTTATTATTGTAATCCTGTTCATTCTCATGTTTTGGGAAACTGTTTTTGTAAGTAGGGGGTGTGTCTGGAATGATGCGTCTTACCTACAGCACATTCAACACAGCCAATAATGTGCTGTCTGTCCAAATGATATGGTTCTTCAACTGTTCATTACATGCCCTCTTTTGTTGTGGGAATGGGCGGAGTATGAGACTTGCACAGCCTCCAAAGTAATTCTGCCTAAACTAAAAATTCCTTTTCTTGAGTGCACAATTTGCAAACTTCATGACAATAGCAGATTTAAGATATATTTGAAAATTAGAGAACAATAATTTATATTCAGATTATTAAACAGACAGACTGTTCATAGTTACATCCGCAGTTTTCATGCACCACTGTCACAAACAAAAGTTGTTTATGAAAGTACTATACTGTTCTGTGAAGCACCAAGCTCTCTTCTACACTAAACTTCTAAAAGCTGATTCCATCTGGGTTAAAATACACTAAAACCAATACTCAGGAGGTCCAGTATGTGGGTTCCAGCTTCAGGGCAAATCACAGCTGCTTGATTTACAACACAAGACCCACTCCAACACAATACAGTTACTTTCCATAAACACTGCTTCCTTGGAGAGAATACTGCAAAATACTGTTTGGAAGCTGAAACACTACACCACTGCCTCTAAATCATATTTTGGAAGCATGAGCATTTATATGCTTCACACTTGAACTCGTCCTGCAAGAATTTACAGAATGTAATAAGCATTTGTATCTCATATGCTGTAACCATAAAAAAGGGCAATTCCTTAAATGCAGCTTGCCACAACAGTAACAAGGTACTTCACATACAACAGACTGACTCAGCCTGTGTCACGTTACCAAATGCACTGGTGAATGGTGTTGACAATCCTCAAAAAATGTTGACCTTAGAATATACACACCGCATTTATACTTTGTGGATAAGTTTTAGGATTTTATTTCTTTAATTACCTTGAGGAAATATAATCAGTATACTCTATGCAGTTATACAATGAAACCTGATGTTTCAGCTTGTGATATCACATATCAACCGAAACTTTAATGGACTGGAACACAGATATACCACAATTTATACAGTATATCCCTCGCCGTTAAATTTTATACCCTACTGCCCGAACCTGCTGTAACAGTTACAGAACTTATTAAATAAATACCCTAATCAACCGTTTCTTTATTCAAGATAAACATGTATAAAGCTTCTTTGTTCCAAGAAATTCAGATGCTCATTTGACCATGCAGGGATACTTTCTAAAAGTCATTGAGAAACAATTCAGAACCAAGGTACATTTGAGCAGCATAACGTTTAGAAAGGACTATTACAGGCCATGCGGAGACTACAGTGCTTGTTCACATCTGATAAACCTACATCACACAACATACACAAATGCATATTTACAATTTTACAGCATCGATCCATGTTACAGTACTCCACACCTCTGTTTCAAAGTTACAATACTGACAGGCTACAAAAAACAACCACATTTATTCCCACTATGGGTGGGAAAAAGCCTCAAATGGTACAGAAAATAGTTATCATATGACCATATTATATATATATATTATACACATACATACATATACATGCACATATTGCTCGCTGCACTGAACTCACTCTCTCTTTCCACAATTTTAGGCCATTAAAAAAAAAGGGGGGGGGGGGAGAAATTGGAGGGTGTGGCACTACAGCATTCAGTCATCAGAACTCAAAGGTGCAACAGGTATGTGTCCATGCAAAATTTGTGAGACTAAAACGAAGGATCATATTAGCCTGAGCTGTATGAACTAAAACTGACACTGCGGCACTACATGACTGCTGGCCAAGGAACTGAGAAACTCAGAGAGGCCAATAGGACATCACTTCTGGTTTGAAAGAAATTAAGTGCTCAGGTATCATGGATGATCAGCAGTCTGACACTCAGCATTCTACATTGCATTATTTCCTGTCTCTTCTCTTCTCTCTCTCTCTCACACACACACACACACGCACACAAATGTGCCCGTGCATGCACACGCACACACACACATGCACAAACAGTAACACTTGAACAATCCTGCAAACAGAATTAACCCTTCCTTTCATGAAGTCAAAAAGAAGAAAAACATGATGACTGGTAAAGCTATCTAAGAATCCTAGTAAAGACGCAGTAATATTAACACAAAGAACCAGACAAAGTCAGAGGAATACTGTGTTAGAACTATGACTCAGAGCTACACGCATGCATTCCTCACTACATGCATGACCGAGGTGATTCCCTTGTACAAGATGCTGATACTGGCATATGGCCTGTAGGTACCACACAGCTGCTGTTACATTCTAAGTAACATGACTATTCTCAACAATTTGAACATACAGGCATTATGAAACTCTTGTGTGTGTGTGTGTGTGTGTGTGGCATTCCACATTTAAGCATGTCTATACAATGTGTACAACAATTAGCTTCCTTTTGTACTCCTCAGACTTGTCTGGAAAGGTATACTTTATACCTTAACTAAAATGGGGCATAAGGATGTTACAACTAAGGAAAGGAAGTGCTGAGTGTCAACAGCAACAATCACATCACATAGGAAGCAGTGAAAGAGGAGAAGTGAAGAGGCATGCAGCTGAGATGGTTTTTCTTTCTTTCTTTCTTTCCACCATTCTTGCTCTTGATCTCTCTCTGCCATTTTCAGCCCTTATTTTTTACATGCAATACATCCTTCCTGTCCTCCATACTCAGTCTTATTATGATATGATACTTTAATCTGTCTTACTGATGCATTCCTGAATTTAGAATATCTTCAAAATTACCAACACTGCTGCACACAGATGTATTAAAATCTATGAATGCTGAAACTACAACAAAAACAGCAATCATCTGACATGAATTTTTAGTCACTGCAGGTATAAGTTTCATTTTGGGATCAGGTTCTAATTTTCAATGAAGCTCTCAAATTTATATGGTACAATTTATGAACAATTAGAGTATATTAATAGGCATAATCTGTGTTTCTTTGTGCTGTTTCCAAACCAAACAAATTGGGATAGAACGAAGTGCAGACAGTTGGTAGCATACTTGAATTTTTAATCTCGAATGCAAATATAAATCAACACCCTTAGCACTGGAACTCAATGCCCAGGTCGGCTCAATTATTTAATTTCTTTTATGCAAACTCTTATGGCCCAATAACTCCCCAAAAAATTTGTCTTTGAGTTTTCCTTCAAATTTCACAAAATACAATTCAAATGTCTCTGTATAACCCCTGTGATTGGAGTTCTGAGTCCTTATCTTCAAACTGTAATTGTCAGATGCCCTTGGAATGTTGACCTGTTGTTACATTTGGGACTCTCACACTCATAATGTTCTCTCTTGAACATATGAAAGAAAGGCAAACTGGCTGTTTTTTATTCTTGAAGATAAAGCAGCTGTCTCAACTGGTACAACAGAAACTGGTGCCTTGTGTTCTTGCCTTGAATTGCAGAACGATTTACATAGATTTTCTAAATGCATGCACTGTCGTACAATTCTATCAGTTAAGTGAAAAACAGAGTACTGTTATGCAGTTGACAACTTGGTTAGCAAACAACATATAACAGGTGATGTCACACACCATGCATCAGTAACTTCATTTTTATTTCACACATTACATAACTGTTGGATTTTACACGAGACAGCAACCTTATGAAATCAGTGATACTGACATACACTATGGTTGGAACTGTGTATTTATACTTCACCTCCTGGTGTGCTGTAATCATATGTGGACATCATTGACTGATGAGGCCAGAACAAAACAAATACATAAGCAAGGTTGTGAATGTTATCTGAGGTTATCACAAATGAATGGTGGACCCAGAAAGATTAGTGGGGTTGAGGGCTGTGTGTTGCAATTCAGTACACTAGGACCCCTCTCATAGTGACCCTGGATCATAGAAGGGTACTCCCCTGTAACTGTCTTATGGTTACAAACCTTGACTTTTGATTTTACCAAAGAATTTTATGTTGCTAAAAGTGAAAATCAAGTTCTCTAGCAGGTATTTTACGTCACTTTGGTCTGATCAATAAAAATATGGCTATACCACTGAACATTCATGATAGAAACAGGGGGTGTTCTGAAAGCTTTTTGTTCATATTCTCCCAAGACTGGACTCCTAGTGCCAGTGATAAGAACAACATGTCCTGAGAAACTAGCCATGCTAGCAGACTCAACTGGCAGATGGTCATACAAACATGTTAGGAAATATATTTCAGGGGCCTAGGAGGGTAGAGGAATAGGAAGGGAAAATACTGATTAAAGAAACTTCATTGTAACTCGGATAGGCATAGCAGGCCAGCTGCAGTGGTGTATATATACTACCATGGGGCTGCCAATGTCCTGTAATTGGCACATTCTGGCAACTATTTTAAACTGGAGACTGGCATTCTCAGCATCACTCGGCACACCAGGTAAACCTGGTTATTTGGCCCCAAAGGATTAATTGCACATTTAAAACCTTCATACATTTTTGGATAACAGTGCAATGCAGCCACGCTCCTGCATAAAGTCTCTTTACAGATGTTCAGTAATAATAAATAACCCTTGGAACATAAAAAGAGGTTGCCCATCGCAATACCAACAATAAAGTTCAACTTTTCATGTGGAAAACTGATAATTACACATTCATATTGCATACAGGTGAACACTGATAAGTAAATGGGTGAAGAAGTTGAAATAAGTGACCAGAATTTTAAAAGACAACAAAAAAAAACCACTTGTGAAGAGTCAATGTGCAATGCAGTCTTGTAGGCAGCCATCACTCAACACACATGCCAGGTGTGTAGCAACAGCAATTTCACAGATATTTTTCAATAAACAATACTAATTACAATCGCAAATTACAGTGAAACCTCATTCCATCATTTCTGACGAGGGAAAATAATACATGTAGGAAAAAGACAGTTGCATGAAAAGCATTAAATGTGTAAGAGACACAAGACAACAAAAATTAAAGTTTACATTTGTACTTGGACCCACAACAATTTTACACATAAATTTACATTAATACCTACAGGGAAGTTAACATTTTTCCAAATAAATTCTTAACTTATAACTGTTTAGTTTGAAACCTTTTGTTCCAGACAAAATGGTGCTAATTCCATGCCTGCAAGTGCTGTGTGCCTAACATGATTTCAACACTTTTAAAGCAGCATAAACTTTGTCAAAACTTGTAACTGCTTCAAGGCTACCTTCTTCTCCCTCTTCCTCCACCCAAGTGCTGCTGCTGCTCACACAATTACACAACCCTTTGAAGCTAGAACTGCATGGGTGGTAAGCCAACTATCTACAGGGGCACATCTGTTCCTGCATCTAGCCACATACAGTACTGGTGGAAGGCAACACACTTGTGCAATTTGGTGGACAACACACAAAAGGTATGTTCCAAAGAACTGACATATCTTGTACAGCAGCAGCAGCAGCACAGTTGTTCACAAAAAACATGTTTCTACCTTACACACCAAAGCTCCTTGACAATAGTTGTGGTCTTTGACACATTTTTTTTATAATGTTTCATGTTTTAGAGCAGATGACTTTCCAACTATGATCAGCAGTAATAACATGAATAATAACAGCAAGTCACATAACTTTCAACTTCCAAAATCAACAAGAATCAAACACCATTATGTGAGACAGTACCACCCTAACAACATTAGAATATAGCTCACAGGTTTTCCAACCTTACAACTAACCTATCACCCCTGCCACTCAATCACCTTTCACAGTTAACCAACACATGGTGACATGTCACAGGAAAAGCTTGTAATTTCCAGTATAGGCATGTTGCAGCTACTGTATGACCCAAAACCATAACATTATTTCCACTACATGTTTTAGAAACAATCATTTCGGGAATACTGCGTGTTAGAACCATGAATTTTAAACAACTGAAATGGGAAACTGACACTTCGAGATCAATGCATCCAACACAATGACATGTTACTTACATGGGCAATTTTTCAAAACCAGATGAAATGAGTGATAGGTGCATTATACATTACACATGTGAACAATGGACAGAGGTTTCACTGTATTCTAGGGGACACTGTCTGACATTCAGTTGCAGCATCAGGTACACAGGAACTGGCAACATACTTTTTGAGCACCTTAGAGCACTCTAAAGCAGTTCACTACACGCAGTAGCCACAGCCTTGTGGTTTGTGATAACCAAATATCAGTTAAATCTTGAAAATAATAATCACTCCACCTATCAAATTAGCACGCTGCATCACCTATGTGACAAAGATTAACCCACAAACTTCTATTGGTGGCAACATATAACAATAATCATAATAATTATCATAATAATCAGTTCATTGGCATATAGCAGTTGAAGCTTAGGACTGCTTCACAGTATGACATGTGAAGGCCACGATATCATATAGTGATAACAAACATTATGCAGAACATACAGTATAAGCTACACAAGAAATATTGTCAACCAGAATTTCGAGATTTTTTCAAACACTGTTATCCGGTACATACACACCCACACAGTTTCTCAAGTCATTACTGAAATTTGAAGATTTATTGCATTTCCCCTAAAAACTGGTTAATACTGTAAATTGTGTGGTTATGACTTACAATTGAATTATAAAACTTACCAGTATTGGCACAAGCAACAATCATGACAACCATTTCAATCAAACTCTGATAGGTCACCTTAGCATACGTGACCAAATGATCTGGCCGGGTGGATTTACTACCGGAAACCTGGAAAACTAAGGTCCCTCAGCCCCAAACCTCAAAACCTTCACGAGCAAAAATGACTTGCCAATGACAACAAAAGATTTTATCTTGACTTCAGGTAAAGACAACCTAAGCCTAATTTCTTGAAGTTCGCACAAACTCAATGCAAGCTGAGTAATGGTAATTCAGTATAAAGCTTATACAATGAGCAGACTACGCAAACCAACGAACTTCACGGCAAAGACTCAGGGTATGGAGTTCATTTGCCAGTTAGCCACTAAATTTACAGTAAATGGATTCTGTTGTGTGCAGCAGCCCATTGTGGTTATGCAGCAACATGTAGCGCAGTATGACCTTCATTTTCAATACAGCATTCAAACACAAACCCATCTCTCCTCTGCATTCCCTGGCATAAACATTCTCTTAGTGTCACGTGCAGCTGGCGGACATTCGGCATCAAGAATTGATGGAGACTTGCAAAAAGGTACAAATGGGATACTTCAGACAATTTTGCAGGCCTCCAACAATATCTGATGCTAAACTTCCATCAGCTGTGTGTGACACCAACAGAGTATTCATGCCTAATGGCTAAGCAAACACTGACCCGTTCATTAGCATTTGTTGACATCTGGTGGAGTCGGCAGGAACTCATCGGCCCGTTTGTGGTCAATCAGGGCTTTTAATGTATATGTGTCATGCGGAAGTTCTGATTTCCGTCGAAGCAATGGTTTCTCCTTGTTTCGCACTTTTTGTACCTGTGAAAACCAACAATTAAATGCATAAGAACAAACAACTTTCTTAACAACAATAATGCACACTTACTTACACATCCAGCAATCTTACAGTAAGTACTTTCTTATAAATATTACACTTAAACTTTCATTACAAGACGGGCAGATTATAAAATTATGGAAATACAAAATGATGCATGAAGATCCACGTCTTCTGGAAAGCGTGCATGCACATGCAAGCACGTACGTGCACAAACACACACACACAAAGTATTACATCAATTCTGGTTGAGAAGATTGTCAAGTGTTTTATTCATTACAGTGATTAAAACAAACTGAGGTGGGCAAATAACAAGGGTCATTGAGGAATGCACATAAAATTTTACCCAGACAGCTTCAAGGGAAAAAACTATTTGGCAGAACAGGTGCAGAAGGAAAGATATTAAAATGCATAAACAGAAATTGGATGTTAAGGTCTCGAAGCATCCACTGCCAGGCTTCTGTAAACTCGGTATTAAACCACACTAAGTTCTACAGCATCAGTAATTTATATGATAACTATCGGCCGCCACTTCTTCTTGGTTGGCTTGTACCATCAATACAGCCGCCTCAGCCAACTGCCCACATGTGGCAGAAAGTAACATACACCAGCTAGTATGTAAAATAAGAAGCTGGTATAAAAGAAGGGATTTCTTGATAAAATCGGCAACTGTAAACTTTTCTGGGATGAAATTACACTATGCAATCTAGTGGTGGCCACAATTTAACTTTTGTCACAATCTGCAGCTATGGAACATCTGGTTAACTGACAATGGGTGCCTTCCACCAAATGGAAGCAACCTGAACTACAGTATATGATATATCAGTCACCTCTCTAGCTTCAGCTTCCAGCTTCTCATACGTCATATCATCATCAGCATCACCATCCAGCAGAGAACCCATATCACCAATGCTGCTGTCTATACTGTTAGTGCGTGAAGGAGCATAACCTGGATTTCTCATGGCCAGCTCTTCAACTCGCGTCCAAGCTTCATCTCGGCCCCTTTGGCGTTCTTTCTCTCTTCAAATGGTGTGAAAAACACAAGGATGGTAACAAATAGCAGGCCTTTATAAGAAAATACGGCATACTGTACACAAATATGGTGATGCCCTTGACAGTGGTGACTCTGCACCTGCGGTCCAGTAGGAGGTGATGTCCCATTAATGATTACCATACATCCATATTGTTGCAAACATTCACTTTTGAGGGAGGGGGAACTCTGTCATAAATGCAATAAATACCTTAGCCTGTAGATCAAATGTCTTTTATTTTCATTTCTGTTCTATTGTGACATGTTTCAGCCGCTGTGTAGGGCCATCACCATACAATTTATGTAGCATTACATGGAAAGTACACAAATGTGCAATTCCAAATGTCTGTAACAAAATAAACAGTGGGATCCCAAAGCTATGTACCTTACTGTTTAGAAACTGCAACATGTGATGTGATGATCCTGGCATGCATGCACGCATGCACATGCGCACATGTGTGCACACACACCAAGTATCTTGTAAAATGAGTTTTCATTTGGTGTATATTAACACCTTGCCGTCGGGCCATGCAGAAATGCGTGATTGCTATCCCGTGCATTGCTGACAGGTCACACATTTCTACGTTTTCTTACACAACGTCCTACACATGCATTTGTCAGCTGGTTTGGCTCACTTTTCGCTTCAAGGTTATCGACAGCATGATGCAGGATGCTTGGGTCTCAAGTTACAAATAAAAGGAAAAGTCATGACCCTCTATTTTTAAAACCATTAGACTGCAACAAAGGGACCACTCATTCACTCTCTCTGTTTTCCTTCAGTTGCAATCATGGCTTTGTGTAGGAATGTTCTGTAAGAGGATGACATTTTGTGTGAGTTATATGTGGATACACATTCTGATGTCTCTGATTATAGTGATAATGAAAGTATGGACAGTAACAGTGACGTCCCCACAACTAGTTTACATATACAATTGCGATCTTCTACTGGTCCACTGACCCCACAATTTCCATACCAATTTTTCCTCACATCTATCAAGACAATTTTTATAAGAGTGTCAGATTAGCTCACACATTGCTAGACAGGAATGTGAGAGTCTGCGGCACTATGAGGGCTAATGGGCAATCAGCATGACCTAGAAGAGGAAGTCAGCGTTCTGGAGGAATGGTGAAGTAATGGTGCAAGCGTGGAAGGACAAGGTTTGTGCAAATGATAAGTATGAGCCATGACGCAACAATTCTAAACAATGGGAGGAAAGACGGGCAAACAAACGTGGAAGTAAAGAAGCCTTATGCTGCTGTCCAGTACAATAAATTCATGAAGGACATAGACAGGGCAGACCAGTACCTCAGTTTTTACTCAGTTCTGAGGAAAACTGTAAAATGGTCGAAAAAAGTGGTACTGTATCTGCTAAAAGTGCTCTCTTCAAGGCATTTTTTGTGTACAGGACACTAGATACAAACAAAAAAGTAAAGTACAAGAACTTCCTGCACGAGGTGCGAAGGTCTTGGATATCAGAAGTCCAGAATTGAAGTGAGTCCAATTCTGATGACCTTGAATTGCCAGAGAAGCAAACAACACCAAGGGGGCCTAAACAGGACCCGCCAGGCAGACTCTATGGTGATTTCAGAATACACAAACTTGGAAAAATTGTTGGTGGTGAGGAGGAAGGAAGTATCCTGCAAGACCGTGTAAAGTGTGTGCTGCACAAAAAAGCAAAGTGAAACTACTAGATACATTTGTAAATTCTGCGTTGTTCTGCTTCACAAAGGGACTTGTTTCGAGAAATACCATTCGGTGACGGGATTCTAGACTATCTACATGCAGTTTCTGCAGTCTGGGGCTCAGGTGCGTAATCTAGTGTTAAACTGTAAGTAAAAATATGTTATGGGGTTGAACATTCAAAGAATCGTCCAGAAACTGGGGTTATTTAATTAAAAGACCATCTGGTCAGCAAGGTGTTAAACTAAACAATTTCATTTATTATGTGTTATTTAGTTATGTTATCAATGAATTTTTATTCAGAACAAATGAAGACCATGACAAAATAAGAGATGGAAAGCCCTAATGATGTCATTTAATACTGCACCCTCTGCTGTCAATAGTCTGGTACCCATCCAAGGGCAGCAAAGTACTCACTTCTGTCTCTCCTGTTTATACTGTTGTGTACATTCATCAAACAGTTTCTGATTCATTTCCATGAAGAGTTTCAAGGCATTGTAAATTAATCCATGTATTGTTCTGAAATTGCAAGAAGGCACCAGTTTAAATCAATAGCATAGAGTATAAACAATGCACAGTACTAGCCATATACAAAATAATGTGTTGTGAACATACTCACTTATTCCAATGGGATTTGGAGTTCCGGTAAAGTGATGGGAACATGATGGGAAGAATGTCGGCAGCATTATCACTAATTAGAGACATTATATATTCATTGTTCCAGTAATATAATGCTCTCTCT
>Ga0123357_10007413_pt1 | contig 13554 bp, 12 predicted proteins | sample TergutEmb28metaG_FD_89873 | JGI IMG/M metagenome (GOLD analysis project Ga0123357, IMG submission 89873) | Embiratermes neotenicus P4 segment gut microbial communities from Petit-Saut dam, French Guiana - Emb289 P4 | ecosystem: Host-associated > Arthropoda: Insects > Digestive system > Gut ... | reverse complement strand
TTTATTTACATCTTCCTGTTTTAAGTTACGGGAATAAGGATAGGTTTTACTACCACCCTTTTCTTTAAAAAACAGGTCTTGCAAATTAGCCATTCGTTCTCGAAGGGATTCTTCCGCATAAGTCTGCATACGGGAATTAATTGTTGAATAAATTTTCAATCCATCCGTATATAAATTATAGTGCGACCCATCTGCTTTCTTTTTCTTATTGCACCAGCCGTACAAAGGATTCGTTTCCCACGACAGGGAATCTTCATAATATTTTTGCCGGTTCGAAGGATAATCCTTAATATCCGGTTTATTGGCAATCATAATGACGCGCAAATATTCTCTGAAATAAGGAGCTAACCCATCGGTATGTTCCAGCCGTTTAAATTTGGTAACTAACGGACAAGCTTTTAATGAATCACATTGAGTTTTAGTCAAATAATTGTTTGTTTCCATCAGAGACAAAACCACATTTCGCCGTCCCTCTGTTCGGTCGGGATGGCGAATCGGATTGAAATAGGAAGGATTTTTACACATTCCTATCAGTGTAGCCGCTTCTTCTATTGAAATATCTTTAGGCGATTTATTGAAATATACCCAGCAAGCCGATTGTATGCCTACTGCATTATAAAGGAAATCAAACTTATTGAGGTAGAAATTAATAATTTCTTCTTTGGTGTAATACTTCTCTAATTGAACGGCAATCACCCACTCTACCGGTTTTTGAAGCAACCGTTCCCATATCGTTGAAGCATGATCCGAATAAAGAAGTTTAGCTAATTGCTGGGAGATTGTACTTCCGCCGCCGCCGCTTTTTTGAAAAAAAACGCCTCGCTTAATGAAAGAACGAATCAAAGCGTAAACATCAATTCCCGAATGCTCGTAATACCGTGCGTCTTCGGTTGCAACTAAAGCATTAACCAAAGCGGGAGAAAGGTCGTTATAGTCGATGTAAATCCGGTTTTCGTTAGTTTGAGAATAGTTGCCCAACGGAACCATATCTGCGGATAAAACTTGTGAAGCATATTTATTGATCGGATTTTCCAGATCTTCAATGGGCGGCATATATCCGATTTTACCCTTAGCTATTAAAAAAAATACTAAACAAGCGGTTATAATACAAAAAAAGAAAACAGCCCAAACTCCTATTACTATCTTCTTTGCTAAATTATTATTCTTCATTGGTTATTGTATCAAAATAAACTTGCACAAAAGTACAAGTTTATTTTGACATGACAAATCTTTAGTCTTTCTTTTCCACTTTCTTCTTTTGTTCAATAAAGAAGGCTATCAATAAGCCGATTCCTCCGAAAAGGGAAATACAGGCAAAATTAATCAGCGCAAAGATATTGTAGTTAATACGAGTCAATCCATCATAATAACCCATTTGAATAAAAAGAGCAACTAAAAATCCCACCCCAATACCGATTAATAATAAGGAAATTCGCAAAGCCCAAGAACCGGAACCGTTCGCAACAATAAAAGGCAACTGTATTTTCAAGCGCTTTTCTTTGCTTTCTTCATTTTGATCATATAAAGAAGCAAGTTTTTCAATTAAGAGCGTTCTTTCGTTTCTTCTTGCAAACAATTCAAATACTTTGTAAACACCCAGCACAACGAAACCTACAATAAAAATAGAAGTAAAGTCCATAATGATAAAAATTTAATTTGTTAAACATTTTTTCTTTTATCCGTTTGACGCAGGGAAATGGAAAAGGTTACAAAAATAGTGATTAGTGGTTAGTGGTTAACGGTTAGTGATTAGTGGTAACGGTTAGATTTGATTTGGCTGTTTTAATTGACGCAGTAATCATTTTAATAAGTTCAACTGCATCAATATTTATGCTTTCAAATTCTTTTTTTGAAATGTATTTTGTTTCACAAAGTAGCTCTAACCAATAAATTGTTTCGTTTATTTCTTTTTGGGCAATTGCTATTTTATGAATAAAATCAGATTTACTTTCCGAGTGTTCAGCTTCGCGTACCATAGCGCCAACAGATGTACCACTTCGTAAAATTTGTTTTGATAATACAAACTCTTTCTTTTCTTCACACAAGTACTTATACATATTTACAATCCTTACAGCAAATAAAAAACTCTTTGTTTTCAACATACTCTTTTTCATCTCTTACCACTTTCTAAATCACTAACCACTAACCACTAACCGTTAACCACTATTTACATTCTTTGCGGCGCCTCTATTCCCAATAATTTTAATCCTGTTTCGACAACTTTACCAATCCGGCAGGAAAGTTGCAAGCGGAATCGCCGTAGTTCTTCATTTTCCTCACGCAGAATAGAATAGTCGTGATAAAATTGATTATATTCTTTCACTGAATCATATAAATAATTGGCGATAACCGCAGGGCTGAAACTTGCGGCAGCTTCTTCAACAATCGCCGGAAATTCGGATAAGCGCTGAATCAGTTCTTCTTCTTTTTCATTAATCGGAGTATCGGTTGAAACCAAATGATTTTCAGCCGTTGAGAAATCAAGTCCGCTACGCCGCAAAACCGATTGAATGCGTGCATACGTATATTGAATGAACGGACCGGTATTCCCATTGAAATCAATGGATTCCTGCGGATTAAAAACCATGTTTTTACGAGGATCGACTTTCAGGATAAAATATTTCAGCGCTCCCATACCTACGATACGGGCAATTTCTTCGGTTTCTTTTTCGGAATAACCGGCTGTTTTTCCTAATTCGTTTGCCATTTCCCTTGCCGTGCGAATCATTTCTTCAATTAAATCATCGGCGTCAACGACCGTTCCTTCCCGCGATTTCATTTTTCCTTCGGGCAATTCAACCATTCCGTACGAAAAATGAACCAAGCCTTTTCCGAAAGCAAATCCCAATTTATCCAGCAAGAGAGAAAGTACTTGAAAATGATAGTTTTGCTCATTCCCAACGACATATACCATCCGGTCGATTGGATAATCGTCGAAACGCAATTTTGCCGTTCCAACATCCTGAGTTATATATACCGATGTACCGTCGGCTCTCAGCAATACTTTTTCGTCCAAACCGTCGGCAGTCAAATCCGCCCAAACCGAACCGTCTTCTTTCCTGTAAAATATGCCTTTTTCCAAGCCTTCCAGCACTTTTTTCTTTCCATCCAAATAGGTTTCGGATTCATAATATATTTTATCGAAATTCACGCCCAATGCTTTGTAGGTTTCATTAAAACCGGCATATACCCACGTATTCATTTCTTTCCAGAGTGCGACTGTATCCGAATCTCCGGCTTCCCACCGACGCAACATCTCGCGTGCCGCCGCCATTAAGGAAGATTGTTCTTCCGCTTCTTTTTTCGATAATCCGGAAGCTTCCAATTCCGCCAATTCCTTTTTATATTCCTGATCGAACTTCACATAATAATCGCCAATCAAATGGTCGCCTTTTTTACCGGAAGACTGAGGCGTTTCGCCATTTCCCCATTTTTTCCACGCCAGCATGGATTTGCAGATATGAATCCCCCGGTCGTTTACAATATTGGTTTTAATTACGCGGTTACCGGTGGCTTGCAGGATTTCAGCCAAACTGTATCCCAGCAGATTATTTCGTATATGACCTAAATGCAAGGGTTTGTTTGTGTTAGGCGATGAATATTCAACCATTACTAAAGGGGCGTTATCTTCCACTTTCTTTGTTCCGAAAGATTCTAAGGAGTCTATTTCATTAAAAAGTTGTATCCAGTAAGCCGGAGCTATAATCAAATTCAAGAAGCCTTTGACTACATTAAACCCTGCAATGCCGGCTTCCCGATTTTGCAACTGCTCCCCTATCGCTTGAGCGGTCTGTTCCGGATTTTTCCCTGAGAATTTCAACAGAGGAAAAACGACTAATGTCAAGTGTCCTTTGAACTCTTTTTTTGTTTTTTGCAGTTGAATCAAGGAAGAATCTATTTCCTTGCCGTATAAATCAGATACGGTTTGTTGAATGGTTTGTTGAATATTCATTATTTATCATTTAAGGCTGCAAAATTAATAAAATATTATGATACTGTATAAAAACCGAAACGGATAAGTGTTTTGTAATACTTATCCGTTTCATGTTTTAGAGGATCTTCTATTTTCCATTCCTGATAAAATCAAATGAGATTTGCTCCCGCTTTGAATTTTACTGCTTTTTTTGCAGGAATTTTAATAGGCGCTTTCGTTTTAGGGTTAATACCCGTACGAGCGCTCTTTTCAATAACTTGGTACGTTCCATGTCCAACTAAAGTGATTTTCTCACCTTTTTTCAATTCATTTGAAATAGTCGTTAAGAAAGCATCCAACGCCTTTTTTGAGTTAACTTTACTCAATCCGGATTCTCCGGCGATAGCATCAATTAATTCTGCCTTGTTCATGTGATTTAAAAATTTTAAATATAAAACATAATAAAAATTTAACACTTAGTGTAATCAGGCGTCAAATATATAGGTATTCATTAAATTATCCAAATTTTTTTGTAGTTTTTTTTTATTTGGAGGTAACAAATATTCAATTTTACAAAAATAACGGTAGAAACAGCAAAATTTTTTATTACGAGATGTGCCTTTCATTCTTCTTTTTTGTGGATAAATTTGCACCATAGATTACTTATATATTCAAATATTCAATTTTTTTTTTATATATTCTGCGGTTTTACTTTTTTTTCTATTATCTTTGTAAAAAAATTTGCCATAAAATTATAACATCGATGAATGAAAAAAAGTACAATTTCAATGAGATAATCGATCGGCAGGGAACAGATGCACTGAAAATAGACGCTTTAAAAGAACGTTATGGCCGGGACGATTTGATCGGTTTATGGGTTGCCGATATGGACTTCAAGACTGGGGATTTTATTACTGACGCAATAATAAAACGCTGTAAAAATGGTATTTTGGGCTATCCTGTTCCTCCAAAAGGCTTTTACGACTCTATTATTAATTGGGTAGAAAAACAGTATGAATGGAAAATTCAGAAAGAATGGATAAGCTTCATTCCGGGAGTTGTTAAAGGAATTGCTTTTGCCATTCAAGCTTTTACTAAACCTCAGGACAAGGTTATCATACAGCCGCCTGTGTATCACCCGTTTCGTTTGATTACTTCCATGCAACGCCGGACGGTAGTCAACAATCCTTTATTGGAAGAAGACGGAAAATACAGGATGGATTTGGATGGTTTGCGGAAAGTGATTGATAAAGATTGCAAAATATTAATTTTAAGCAATCCTCACAATCCGATTGGAATTACTTGGGATAAGGAAACATTAGAGGAATTAGCCGATATTTGCTATAAAAGATTTATTTTAGTTATTTCGGATGAAATTCACGCGGATATGACTATTTTCGGACATAAACATATACCGTTTGCAACTGTTTCGCCTAAAGCCGCTTTGAATAGCATTACATTTATGTCTCCGAGTAAAACGTTCAATATGCCGGGAGTTGTGACTGCTCATTCAGTCATTCCGGATTCGGAAATTCGTAAGACTTATCATGAGTTTCTACATGCCAGAGAGTTGGACGATGGATCAATTTTTGCCTACGCCGCCACGCAAGCCGCTTACGAAAAAGGTTTAAATTGGAGGGGGCAAATGCTTAAATATGTTGAGAATAACATTTTGTTTGTAGATAAATTTCTTAAAGAAAATATTCCGCAAATCAAAACAATTATTCCTGAAGCTTCTTTTTTGCTCTGGTTAGATTGCAGGGATTTAAAACTGAAACAATACGAGCTGGTTTTTCTGTTTGTCAACTGGGCGCATTTAGCCCTTAATAACGGCGTCATGTTTGGAGTGGAAGGCGAAGGCTTCATGCGCATGAATGTCGGAACTCCCCGACCAATATTGGAACAGGCGCTCTTCCAACTGAAAGAAGCAATAGACAGCCATTGTAATAAAGTTTAACAGAAAAGTTGTTTTTGCAGGAAAAAAACTTACCTTTGCAGTTTATTTTTTATTAAACAAAATTTTTATGAAGATTTCTGAGGAAAAAATGGTATCGTTGTCATACGACTTAACCGTACTTAATGAAGAAGGTGAAAAAGAATTAATGGAGCGTGCAACCAAAACTAATCCGCTTAAGTTTCTGTTCGGAATGGGAATGATGTTGGAGGCATTTGAAAAAAATATCGAAGGGTTGAATACCGGCGATAAATTTTCTTTCGTATTGACCCCGGAAGAAGCGTATGGAGAATACATCGAAACACACGTAGTGGAATTACCCAAAATGCTGTTTGCAGTCGATGGAAAATTTGATTCCGAACGTGTGATGGAAGGTCAAACGCTCCCGATGATGGACGCGCAGGGAAACCGGATGATGGGTTCCGTACTGGAAGTAAAATCCGAAGTAGTTGTTATGGATTTTAATCATCCCTTAGCGGGAGAAACCTTACATTTCGACGGCGAAGTAATCGACGTTCACGAACCGACTGAAGAAGAAATGGATGCCTTAACTCAAGAAGACGGATGCTGCGGATGCGACAGCTCAGAAGACGGAGGTTGCAGCGGAGGTTGTTGTTAAAATTTTATTATGAACACTTTTGGTACTGTTTTTCGATTAACATCATTCGGAGAATCGCACGGGGAAGCTATGGGGGGAATCATTGACGGCTGTCCTGCCGGTATTGTCATAAACAACGCATTCATTCAAAACGAATTAGACAGAAGAAAACCGGGGCAGTCTTCAATCACAACCTCCCGAAGCGAAGTCGATAAAGTGGAATTTTTATCCGGAATTTACGAAGGAAAGACTACAGGAACTCCTATTGGATTTCTTATAAAAAATCAAAATCAACATTCGTCTGATTATGATTCTCTGAAAAACGTATATCGTCCTTCCCATGCCGATTTCACCTATCAAAGTAAATATGGCTTACGGGATTATCGAGGAGGAGGACGGTCTTCCGCACGGGAAACTATCGCCCGCGTCGTTGGCGGCGCTGTTGCAAAAACCGCTCTGCAAAAATTAAAAATCAAAATAACCGCTTATACTTCTCAAGTTGGACATATCAAGTTGGAACAACCTTTCGCTGAGTTGAATTTATCAAACATCGACGCTACGCCTGTTCGTTGTCCCGACAGGGTTATTGCAGAAAAAATGATTCGTTATATCGAACAAATTAAGGAAGAAGGAGATACAGTCGGCGGAATAATTACGTGCGTATGTGAAGGCGTTCCTGCCGGACTGGGCGAACCTGTTTTCGGCAAACTTCACGCCGCTTTGGGAAATGCGATGCTGAGCATCAATGCAGTCAAAGGATTTGAATACGGTTTAGGATTTGACAGCATTCAATACAAAGGCTCGGAAATCAACGACAATTTTTATCGCCGTTCGGATGGAAAAATCAGCACGAAGACCAATAACTCCGGTGGAATACAGGGAGGAATTTCTACCGGCGAACCCATTTATTTCCGTGTAGCGTTTAAACCGGTAGCTACTGTGATGAAAGAGCAGCAAACGGTGGATGAAAAAGGAAAATCCGTTACGTTAAATGCACGGGGAAGACATGATCCTTGCGTTTTGCCCCGCGCCGTACCAATCGTGGAAGCAATGGCATCAATGGTGATATTGGATTATTATCTGATGAATAAAAATACATTGCTTTAGGGGTAACAATTATAAAATTAAAAAATATGAGTAAAATTGCAAAAAACCTAACAGACTTAATTGGCAATACTCCTTTATTGGAATTGGGAGCATACGCCAAATCCCACGATGCCCAAGCGCGCATCATCGGCAAACTTGAATATTTTAATCCGTTGGGAAGCGTCAAAGACCGCATCGCATTTGCGATGATCGAAGACGCCGAGAAAAAAGGAGTTCTTAAATCCAACTCTGTAATCATCGAACCTACAAGCGGAAATACAGGAATAGGCTTGGCTTTTGTCGCCGCTATTAAAAAATACCGGATGATACTGACCATGCCTGAAACCATGAGTCTCGAAAGACGTAATCTGTTGAAAGCCTTTGGCGTTGAATTGGTATTGACGCCGGGAGCAGAAGGAATGAAAGGAGCGATAGCCAAAGCAACCGAATTGCAAGCCCAAACGCCTGATTCGATCATCCTGCAACAATTTGAAAATCCGGCAAATCCTGCCGTACATACCCGCACGACAGCAGAAGAAATCTGGCGCGATACCGAAGGAAAGGCGGATATTTTCGTTTCCGGCGTTGGCACAGGCGGAACCGTCAGCGGCGTAGGCAAACGCCTTAAAGAACTTAATCCTGAAGCGCTAATTGTAGCCGTAGAGCCTGCCGATTCTCCCGTCCTCTCCGGAGGAAATCCAGCGCCCCACAAAATACAAGGTCTCGGAGCCGGTTTTGTTCCAAAAACATACAATGCTTCGGCGGTTGATAAAATTATCACCGTAACCAACGACGACGCCATCCGTACCGGACGCGAGCTGGCAAAAACAGAAGGGCTTTTAGTCGGCATTTCTTCGGGAGCCGCCGTATATGCTGCGCTTCAATTAGCCAAATTGCCCGGAAATAAAGGCAAAAATATTGTAGTAATACTACCGGATACAGGAGAACGTTATCTATCAACCGTTTTATATGCTTTTGACGAATATCCTTTATAATAAAACTGAAAAAAATTCATAATTTATTATTCATAATTCATATTTATTTCGTACCTTTGCCGGCGTATTGGTAAGTGGAAAGATTTGTATGCTTGCAACCACAGTAAAAAATGCTAAAAACCGGTTCTATCCGGTTCTTTTCTGCAAAACAAACCCTTCCTTCTTTCCGGTATAATTTAATAAGAAAATTTTAATTTTTTAAAACATTACAGATTATGAGTTATTTATTTACCTCTGAATCGGTTTCGGAAGGACATCCCGACAAAGTTGCCGATCAGATTTCAGATGCATTATTGGATCAGTTTTTAGCTTACGATCCAAATTCAAAAGTTGCTTGCGAAACATTGGTTACTACCGGGCAAGTGGTTTTAGCCGGCGAAGTTAGATCAAAAACCTATGTTGACGCTCCGGAAGTGGCGCGCCGTGTGATTCGACAAATTGGATATACCAAAAGCGAATATCAGTTTGAAGCCGAATCCTGCGGAGTTTTCAGCGCTATTCACGAACAGTCGGACGACATCAACAGAGGCGTAGAACGAGAAGACCCGCTCAATCAGGGCGCCGGCGATCAAGGCATGATGTTTGGTTACGCTACTAATGAAACCGATAATTATATGCCTTTGGCTTTAGACCTTTCGCACAGTTTATTAATTGAATTAGCAAATATCCGCAAAAATGAACTGCATTTGATGCCTTATTTGCGTCCTGACGCCAAATCGCAAGTTACAATTCGCTACAACGACAACGGAACTCCCGAATGTATCGACACCATTGTCATCTCGACCCAACACGATCCGTTTGATTCCGACGAAGCCATGCAGAAAAAAATTAAAGCCGACGTTATTAACATCTTGGTTCCAAGGGTAAAAGCCGACTATCCGGAATCCGTTCAAGCTTTATTTAAAGATGACATCAAATATCATGTCAATCCAACCGGCAAGTTTGTGATAGGTGGACCTCACGGAGATACAGGTTTGACCGGACGAAAAATCATCGTTGACACCTATGGCGGAAAAGGTGCGCACGGAGGAGGCGCTTTCTCAGGAAAAGATCCTTCAAAAGTGGACCGTTCGGCTGCTTATGCCGCCCGTCATATTGCAAAAAATCTGGTAGCGGCAGGCGTTTCCGATGAAATATTAGTTCAAGTGGCTTATGCAATCGGAGTTGCACAACCGATGAATATTTTCGTTAATACCTTCGGAAAAAGCAAAGTGAAATTAAACGATAGCGAAATTGCTGATAAAGTAGCGGTTATTTTCGATATGCGTCCAAAAGCAATTGAAAACAGGCTCAAACTTCGTTTTCCGATTTATTTAGAAACAGCAGCTTACGGTCACATGGGACGCCAACCTCAAAAAGTTGTAAAAACATTCACTTCCCGCTATCAATCGGAAAAACAAATTGAAGTTGAACTGTTTACATGGGAAAAACTTGACTACGTCGATGCAATTAAAAAGGCAATACTGCAGGCTTAGTCAATTCCATAACTTGCTGATGCACATTCCTAAGCATCTCTATTTGATGAATATCGGTGGTTTTAGTGATTAAGATCGAATTTCTTATTTTCGAATCAATCCACCGTCTTTGGATATCGTTTATTTGATGATTATTCTTTATTACAACAGGGTTTTCAGGATATACCCATACTTGTAATAAAGAATTATCGTCAAATTCAAAAAATATTATACTCGATTCAAGATTGAAAAGGGAATAATAAAAAACATAATCGCAACCGGCGTTACTTTTCCCTGTACGCAGCAGATCCTCATACATTTCTAACAGTTTTAACAACTCTGCCTGCAAAACATGTAAATCTTCGGTGGAAATAAATTTCAACCGGTGATAATACTGTATTTTTTTGATAATATCGGAATATAACATGCTGTCAATAATGCAGGTGATGTGATTCAACCGGCTAAAACACTCGACGGATTTCTCGTGTAATTCATCAACTACAGGCGGTATTTCAACATCGGAATAACGGGCGCTTACTAACGACATTTTTCCTACCGAATACATATAGTGGCAATAATCAAGTTTAAACAGCGATTTGTAAGGCAAAAACCGGAAAGGTATGCTGTTCATTGCAACCGTGATTTTAGCATTGGTTGAAGCAAGCACCTTTTCTATATTTTTAATATCATCTACAAGCAAACCGGAATAAATATCCGCAGGATTCTGCTCTACGCTGAAATTGCTGTTGAGTAGTAAATTATTTTCATCCGGCTTCAAATCAAGCAGTCCATCAATCGACAGATTGAAGTATTTTGCAATAACAACCACTTCTTCAACTGAAAATGGTATTTGATTTCTAATCCGCCGGTAAGCCGTTTCTTTGCTCATCGAAAACATTCTCGTCAGATACTTCACCGGATTTTTTTTACCGGGAGTCTGTTTTTTCATTTCACTTATTATTTTTGAACTAACGCTTTGCATAATATATTATTTTTAAATTATTATTATTATTATTGTTATCTCTATTTATATTTCCAATTCATTTACCCCAAAATCTTATCATTTCAAATAATCAGCCAGTCGGGCATATCTGCCTGTTATCATACCATTGCCGTCTATAACATAAATAGTCGGCGTACCGACAACGGCATAATTTCTAAAGTTCACGCCTTCAAATCCTTTGTAGTCGCAAAGTTTTTGCTGCCATGGAAAAGTATCGGCAGTTTTTGTGTAAGACGCCTCGTCTATATCGGCTGCTACGGAAATAACGCTGATATTCTTTTCCTGCAGAACCGGATAATTGCCACGCAACTGCAAAAGCTCGTTTTGACAATTGCCGCAATCGCTTTCGTAGAAAATCACCAGACTGTTGAGCGGCGCGATACTTGCGCCGTCAGGCAGATAAAGCTTGGGCGCAGGATGTCCTGCCGAAAGCATATCCTCCGTGTTGAACAGTTGTGAAAGCAAACCTTCCTTACCATACTGGTTAAAAAGCGAAACCATTTTTTTAGACAAGTTTGCGAACATATCCCTGTCCTGCTCGCGGGCAAGAATAGCCTTGCTGTCTGCCATCAGGATGCTGTCGCCCTGTCCTGTTTCAAGACTTATCCACCGAGAGAAAAGAGCTTTCCACAAGCCGCTGTTCCACAGTTGTTCGAAATCCAAACTATCGCGGACATACCGGCGCTGTTCTTCTATCATCTCTTTTTCTGTCAGGTCGAGACGGCTGCCGACGCCATTGCAGAAATCCGACATTTGCCGTATTCGAGCGGCATAAAGCGGACTTCCGGCAATTTGCCGCTGCAAACCGGCAAACTGCTTTTCCAGCGATTTCTTTTCGTTCGACAACGCTTTGTAGAGTTTTTCGCGAGGCGTATATGCCTGTATGGCGGCAGTAATGATGCCCGCTTTGTTCAACAAGCCTTGTTGCCGTTTGTATTGCTCCAGCAAAAAAGCGTTTTCTTCAGAACCGGTATAGTAAATATCGTTGACAGTCGGTTGAGCTATGGAGCAACCGGCTGTGAAGTCGTTCCTTCCGTTGAGGATAATTTCCAGTCCGCCGCCTCCGGTGAGCAGGCAGTTCGACATTACTTGCCGGTTCTCGTATGCCGGCGGAACGGTCAGAACAGTCTGCCCTTTCGTGTCTAATGCGCCGCGTGCGATGGTGTCCAACTTTTCGCCGTTGAACAGCATCCAGACATATTCCTTGCCTGCAAAATGAGGCAAATCAATCGTTATTTTCTGTGCCGCCGCCGGCAATGCCAGCAGGATAAACAAGTTTATTATTAAATGTTTCATAATTCTTAATTATTCTCCTACACAACGCACCATAACTCCATGCGCCCTATCGGTATTACAATCTACATAAACGGTTGGAGTGCCGCTCGGATTTTCAAAATATAAATCATATACATACTGCGGCTGTGAGCTGCTAATCGTTGTAGTCCAATAGGAACCGCCGCCGCCAACAACCTTCAAATCTCCTGCTTCAAAGTCGCGAAATCCGCCGGCAGGCAAAAAGAGGTTGTCGCCGATTTTGAAACCGCTATTTGTCCACGTCCAGGTATAAGCGCTATAAATAGACTTCCACTGGTCGGAAGTTGGCACTTTCCACCCCGAAGGACATGGGTCTAAAAAAGTCTTGGGTTCACCCCAAAGATTATCATTTTTAGAACCGAGCCAATCGCTATGGCTTGCGATAAATTTTCCAATATAATCGGCAGGTGTGATAGGATTATAACCGGTTGCCTGTGTCGTTACCAAAGCAGCGCTGCTCCGGTATTCATGCCCGTCGGCAAGACGTCCCCACTGGTAGAGGCTTCCTTTAATATCAAAAGTTGTCGTATCGCCTTTACTGTAATAAATAAGCGGATCGAGGGAGGTATCTGCTCCCAGATTGTGGCACATGATATTGAGCCAGGCGCCGCCTATCGTAGCCCCGCAGCAATTGCCATCCTGTATGCTTGCCGTAAGAGGAGCTGCTTCCACATCGTTTGTTCCGTCGCTATAAATAATGTATATCGTCACCTTGGCTGCCTGATCGCGCGTGCGTCCGACAATCAGCGGATTGGAACTTGGGCTGTTCAGGGTAGGCTTGAAGTTTAGCGTCAACTGGATAGAAGCGCTGTTCGTCATTGTTCCGGCTACCAGTGTTCCCGTCAAAAGCGATTGCGTATTCTGCGTACCCCAGAGCGCTCCTTCAAGGTCTTCTACTACATAGCGCACATTTTTTACCGTTCCCGATGCAGGAGCAGTAAAGGTATAAGTTTGTACGTTGACGGAAGCATTTGTAAAGTCGGCTCTCCATGTACGCCCCGGCAAGCTTCCGGCGCCCGGATTGTCGTCGGTTTTAGCAATATCAAAACAGTTGCGCCCGGTCAAAGTTCCCGGTCTAATAGGAAGCGTAGCCAAACCGGCAGGCACCTTTCCGGCGCCCGAACAATCGCTCACCCATACCGAGCCGTTCCAATATTCCAAACATCCGGTAGTAGTGTTAAAGATAGTCAGTCCTTTTGCCAGCGAATCGGCAGGATTAGACAACAATTTCAAAGCG
>Ga0123357_10007412_pt1 | contig 13554 bp, 4 predicted proteins | sample TergutEmb28metaG_FD_89873 | JGI IMG/M metagenome (GOLD analysis project Ga0123357, IMG submission 89873) | Embiratermes neotenicus P4 segment gut microbial communities from Petit-Saut dam, French Guiana - Emb289 P4 | ecosystem: Host-associated > Arthropoda: Insects > Digestive system > Gut ... | reverse complement strand
CATTTTCTTAAATTTATCAAAAAATATTAAACTTTTTAACCCCTCCCCTGTCCCAGTAAACACCAAATTTTGTTTAAGCCTCTTTTTTTTTTTTTTTTTTTGTTTCCGGTGCAGCCACCTGACTGTCTTGTCTCTATAGGCGCTGTCTTTGTCGCGGATCGATGCTGGAAGTGAAGTGTCAGACAGGCGTACAGGGTCTTGGTGTGGTGTACCAGTATTGTAGCCAGAAACTGCATTTGGTTACGACGAGGTGTCCCGAACACCGTGCCAAAAGCACCAAAGGTTGATAACTGTCGTTACACATTTCGAATTTGATTTTCTCTTAATTAGCGCTTCAAATAATCATAAGTTGTAATAATTAATGAGTATCAATTTAGGCATGTTTATTACCGAGCAAACATGGCGTAGCGGTAAATCGTCTAACTTTTATTTCGGAGGTGACTGATTCGGATCTCGCCCGGTACACTATCTTGAATGCGATTATTCATTGGTTTCTCCCTCCTTCCAGACAGTTTTCGGGATAGTGTCGCAAATTAATGTAACCCATTTGGGAGGAATGTGGAGTGCCCTCAGGGTTTGCATGGGGAAACCTGGGGAAAGAGCCAACTTGAAAGACGTAGGTGTAGATGAGAGGAAAATATTAAAGTGGGTCTTCAAGAAATAGGATGGGGGCGTGGACTGGAATCATCTGGCTCGATATATGGATATGTGGTGGGTTCTTGTGGAGGCGAAGATGAACTTTCGGGTTCTAAAAAATGCGGGGAATTTTTGACTAGCTGAGGAACTGTTAGTCGATCTATCATCGTTATGTAAAAGGTTAGGCCTATTTCTTTGTTTTAGTACCAAGCAATGACAATGTACGGGGAAGTGGAAGTCAAATTCCCCTCTCTCGTCGGGGAAAGAGTCTTCCTGTACTCAATGGAGAAAAGGCTGATTTAGTCACAGAGACAGTGGACACGGTGACGGACGTACACGTCTGTGATCCTGTCCGTACTGTTCAGCACGTAGCTGCTGACTTCATTGACTGTTCTGTCGTCACATAACACAGAGTACAGCTCTCTATGCCTCAGAACCGTGCCTTGTCGTTCACGTCGATCTGCCAGAATGCGTCCTTGTAAAAGGATATTTCGATATTCTTGAAGTATAAATAGGAGTGTGAAATGTTATTGGATTCCCTTTGAGGCGTGGCAGAAAAGAAACGAGAATATCCAATCAGAAAACTTGTAGTTGAGGAAACTTTTCGAGGGCTTGTCAAAGTCAAAGATTTTATTTCTGCCTTTCTTGAGTTGCAAAATACATTCCTTCTTCAGATTCAGCGTGTAAGCATTTTCGCTTCATAGTCTGGCTGTAATAAATAACTACATAATGAATCATTTGAAAATAAGGTTGTGGAGTTAAAAAGTGCCATTAACATTTCTGTTTAATTCCGTTTGAAACGAACTTCAATTCCGCTGAGAACAAAGTTCTAAGGAAAATGTTTGCACCCAAAAGGGAAGAAGACACGTGATTCTGGAAAACATTAAATAATGATGACCTTCACAATTTGTGCCCCTCGTCTTATAATATTTGTATGATTAAACCAATTAGGTGAAGATAAAAGAACAAGTAATGAGCGTAGATGAGAAGATAGATGTCTGCAGTTCAGGTTTTCTTCACTGCCGTTACATTAGAAAGACGGAGAAAGTAATGCCGTGTTTTCTGCAGCAGGTGCTCTCGAAATTAGAACGGAGCCAGTGTAGTTTCCATTTCACAGCTACGTAATTTTGACTTGGAATAAAGGACAAATGCCATTGTACGTAATTCCAGCAGGATTCCATTGATAGGTTCATTTGACATTTGGAAGGGTGCGCAACTGGTTTTGGAATTTTGTTCTGTATTTATTGGTTCGCACAGTAGCGTGTATTATCGACGCTGTCGGCTATTTGCGAGGAAAAGTCGGGTTGTGTTATCAGAATAAAAGAACAAGGAGCGCCAATGATTTCCCGTCCCTTTTTGCTTACCCTTTGGTCAGGGAAGGGCAATGCCTACGAATAGTTTCTGCTGGAACGTTGTTGGATTTCTATTCTTTGTTTTCCAAACGCGTTGTGAATTCAAAATGATATTTAGCGTCGTCAAACATGAATTGTTACGGTCAATGAGTTGAACAAGTGTGCAGATGGGAAGTCACAAGGTATTTCAGTGAAATATTCCTGTATTCTAGAGAGGATGGACGAAAGACAATACTATCCCAGTCAAGATAATCTCTAAGTCGATATTCGAATTTGGGACCCTCCTTATTTAGAGCTGCATTAATTCTATATCGCTTTATTTTTTTCACATTATTGTTCCGATACGTCTTACATTCAAACATGATTTACCATAATACAACGGGCAACCTTATGTATAAAGCTTACGCCTTCTGTTGACAGTAAAACTTTTAGTGCTGATTATATGTAACTCGGTATTTCTGCTTCATGTCTACGCCGTGGATGTGTTAAATTAACACATTCCTGCAAGCCAGATGTCATGCTATTTCATGAAACTAAAGTTTATGTTGATGGTAAAAATGTTTGTGTACTGTAGCTAGCTTTAGACTTTGATTTCCGACCCAAAATTATAAAGTAAATGTCTGCTTAAAACTTATAAAATCGAATACTTAGTGCGAATAATAAATAGGATATTTCCAAGTTTTTAGATTTTAATTTAATGCGGCTTACGTAGTCAGTAATTCAGTGGAAATTAAGTAGACCTTTATTTTTAAATGTTTATCATGTAAATATTTATAAACATTCCACAAGTAGTTCGGTAACTGCAAACGGATTGGATAGCAGTAACGTACACAGTCAGGCAGACATAATCCAATATTCTTGAGACTACTTACCGATAATTCCTTACAATTTTATTGCACTGTATATTGAGGAATTTCTTTAATATTCTACTGTACATCCACAAATATTCACCCGATCGCCTTAAAATAAATTAACTTTAATTCTAGGAATAAGTGTAGGAAAATTCCGCTTGCAATGAACTTAGGAATTCTTGTAACTTATTTCCATTAGTTAAAAGTTCCCAAGAAGAACTTAAATCAAATCGTTCATAAGGGTTTTGCTATAATCATAAACAAGAACTTACGCTGTATCAAATTCGAATCCAATTTCCTGAGTCATCTCCAAACCAAAATCATATTTATATAGGCCTCTGTAACAACTAAGGCAATGACATAGACAGAATTTGTCTAGTTGCGTGGGAAAAGAAACCTGCAGACAGAATGACGTTTCATCCCCATTGTGCTCTCTCTATAGCCTAGACGTTGTGTGTTGAAAGTCGAGAATAAGAGAAACATAAGGAAACTTTATAGCCCTAATGGAGTTTGCTACAACGCCACTGGTGTCTGCGAGCGGTCAGTTTGTGCTGGATGACGGGGGGTGATCCAGATGATCTCTTTATGAGTGAGTGGAGCTTGGTTTATAAGAGATAGGCGTACAAACACCACCATACTCCTCTCACCTTTGACCTCTATCGGTTGTCGGCAGCTATTTTTACTCTGCTCCGCCATTTATCTCGTCACAGGGAGGCAGTACGATTGAAGGATAAACATACCACAGACTGTCACTTTGATGTGAATGTTTGCATTATCGTTGCTTAACGATCTAGACTTCCATTGACGGATTTTGATGGTATTGCAATGAGTTGTAGGGCTTACTGCTATCATATTTGTATGAACAGTAATTTGTGATAGTACTGAATCAGATAATGGTGGAGTAGAAATAAGGTTACGAATCTTAGTAATTAACCAACTTAATGCACAAAATCATGTTTTATAATACGTTTATTATATGCCTGTGCATGCTTCGAGCACTATGTGATCATCGTCAGGAGGTCAAAATTGTATTATACAGCATCTGGTATCATCACACCTGTAGATGGCCGTCCGGTGCACAGGTTGAGAGACAGGACTGCAGGTGTGATGATACCAGATGCTGTATAATACAATTTCGACCTCCTGACGATGATCACATAGTGCTCGAAACATGTAGAGGCATATAATAAACGTATTATAAAACACGATTTTGTGCATTAAGTTGGATAATTACTAAGATTATACTGAGATGCACGGTCAGCAAAATATCAAAAAAAGGTTACGAGTGTTAAGCAGTTTTTTCTTTAGCTGTTAGTTTTGTCAGATTTCTTGAAAAGAAACCTGGAGTGACAGCCTGCATTTTTTTAAGTCTGGGGTCATAGTTCTGAATACAGAGCTTTCCAACTCTGTGACCAGTCAAGTGGCGGGTCGGAGGCGAAGCATGCAAACTGTAGATCGAGGGTGTGGCAGTGTGCTGGCAGACTGTCAGGTCTAGCCCCCGTCTAAGGGGCGACTAAATCATAAGTCTCATCGTTCCTTTCCGATCCGTATCGAAGATGTGACCTTATATTTGGTTTGCTTTAAAATAATTTTAAAAACCTTGTTGTTTTGTCTCGTTTTATTCCTATAAGACCTATATAGTGTTCTGGTTCAGTAATTTTCCTTCGTTCTCGAAATATTTGGACCTATTTGATCGAAAGCTTATCCGTCCCATAATGCTTGAGAGGTGAAACGGACTACTTGGAAAAGGACAGGGGTTCGATACAACAAAAACATGTTGGTATACACGTATACACGCCGCATTAAACATCGATGATTTGCAACAAGAAACTGATTAGTTTTTATTAGAAATTCGGAAAAAATGCTGGTTGTTTTGAAGCAGTACTATCAGAAATGTAATTTTCCTAAGAGACCCTTGTGTGGACCCAACAATATGAGTCTCATTTGACGCAGTGTTGGTGGTGCTTGATATGAATCTTCTGACAACGTAACAGCAGCTATATTTTCTCTGATGTGGGTGTCCATCCTAAACTTCGTGTAAATTACGCTCAGCTCAAATAAACATTTTTCTTTTTGCTATTCATGAACGTACGGCACAAGCGGCGTGGAAGAGAGAGACTTTTCAATAAAACTACAATTTCACGGAATTTATTCGTGGGGAAGGAAGATTGGAAGGATCCGACGTAAGAGTTCGGTAACGGTGTTACTTATGTGACCATGAGGACCATAAAAATGGTAAGCACAAAGAAGGCAAGAGGAAATATTCGGGGACAATTTGAAGTGAATGGTGAACGGTTGTTTTATTTATTTATATATATATATATATAATGTCTGTCAGCCTGCCCATCCCATTTGTCAGCCTGTCTATATGTAGAATGTGCAGGGTTATTCGAAATGATTGTCGGGGTTTTAACAACTTGTCATACACAATACACTTGAGATAGTAGTATGTAGTTGCACCGATGGATCTAGAAATTCTCAGTTTTCTTTTATGATGTACGGTGTGCAGTAGTTATGCATTTCTCCGCTTGGAGTGCAGTTTACTAATATGGCGGCGAACGACGGTGAGAAGGCGTTTTGTGTGCTTACAATTCATTATCGTGTTGATGTTTGTAGAATCACAAAAGGTGCACATTAAGAGCACCTGTAAGGTATGTAACAAAAACTTGGAGTGTTGTTCTATTAAATAAAAAAATATATAGTCCTATCTCAAGTGTATTGTGTACGACAAGTTGTTAAAACCCCGACAATCATTTCGAATAACCCTGCATTTATTTTTATTTATATATTTACACACACACACGCGCGCGCGCGCACGTACGTCTGTATAACGTACATAGAGATGTTCATTCAACAGAATTCTTGTGCACATGACTGCACTGCATCCAGACTGCTAGGGGCGTTTTTTTTTTATTTAGGCTGTTTTCACATTTATGGTTCAGCAATACTTCTCCCAAAAACAACAATAGGAGGCATCTGCTGTGATGCCGTGTGGTACAATGTTGTTAGGGTACGGCGTCGATTTGATTCCAATTAATGATGCAGATACCCTGAGGGCAACAGAACAAGTAGATAACTCTCCTTCATTTCAGTCATTATTGCGTCTGTGAAATGATACAGATGTTACGTAACCATCTGCATTAACGTTATTCTGTTACATTAACCTTGACGTTCTCACATCGGTGATTATGAAGATGTCGTCTGGTCTTTGATGTCATGGTAGACGATGGTATACTGCAGGTTTCACTGAAATTTCGGTACATACCTACCAGACTCCACGGTTTCACTTCCAGCAAGACAAATACTTCAATGTTTCCGTTTGACATAATGTGTTAGCCGTTAGCGCAGTTACTAACTTGAACATCTGGTTACATATTTTAAGGTCACATATGTCGTCTATAAGTGTGAAGTGATAAATTGTGGTAAGATTATCAGCTGTAAGTGCGGCTATATTTGTTGTTTCTTTATTTCCTTAAAACGCCATACCAACTGCTTGCGTTTGTAGGCATTAAGCTGAGAAACGACATGAATATGCTTGGTTATTTTGGAAGAATATATAGCATATTTTATGGTACTGTTCAACGTTATAGTTGAGCGATTAATAAGGTTAATCAAAAAAGTACTCTGTAAGTGTATCCGCGTTTTTGGTCTAGATGTGAATCAAGACGTCCTCGAGTACGGTGCAGGAATTTAACCTTTACACATTTACCCCAGGGGTGAATTTAATATTAATGATATAAATAGAATTTTTCTTTACTTTTGGCGCTGCGGCCCAAAGAGGCCCACAGCCTCCTCATTCATGCGGTTTCTAGATCCCACACAACGACGCACCACAGTCGGTAGGACTCTTCTGGACGCGTGATCAGCTCGTCATACAGACCTCTACTTGACAACACACAGCACTCACGATAGACGTGTGTGTCCCCGACGGGATTCGAACCCACAATCTCAGCAGGCCGCAAACCTACGCCTTAGACCGCGTGGCCGCTGGGACCGGCATAAGAATAGCGTTACGTCGTATTAAAATACGTTTCAAACGTCTGACTGCAGGAAATGAAAATGTCCCTTGTTTCAGGCAATTTACCCGTTAATGATTTGATCGAAGTGCTGTTGGATGGAAGGAAAATAATGTAATCCTTTACGGTGATTTATTCAAAACAAGGAAAGTGATTTCATTCGAGCTATAGCACTGCGGGGTTCGCAGAAAAAGGGCTCATGGTGTTGTTTCTGTCATATTAACTGATTATTTGAGGTTCAGAAGCATTTAAAGATATCACAAACCGACAAAATGTATCCATAGTGGGTGAGAAGGAAATGTTACTGCAGTACAAATTATAATACAAGCGAACAAAAAATTACTTGAACAGTAACCACAAAAATCTACTTTTGTAGTTGCATGTGATGATTTTAACATTCTGAAGGTCGCGTCACACTTAACGGCTCTGGTTGTTACGTTTCTTTCCCTCTATGAAATTCTATTCTTTAGGAGCAATCTACTGGAACACGGTTAGGTACCAGTCAGCTTGTCCGACAAGCGGGTGGGTAAATAGACGAACGGAAATGACAATGAGCAATGTATACTACCTCCCAACTGAAGTTGGTAGCACCACGGCTGACAGAAAGTTCTTAGAAGGGATAAGTCGGTCTTCATCAATGATACAATGAACGAAACTAAAGACAGAGAACTAGACCAGGTCGTTCTCTTTTCTCCTTAGCGGAGTTAGGTCTCTGCCGTTCTTTCTGTTGGGTGTGAGAGGAGTAAGTGAATACCTCTAGTCATTGCTGTATTTCTTCTCTTGAGTGATTTTGTAACCTAACCGTAATCTAATATCAGATTATAATGAAAGAAGACAAAATATCTGGGAGTGATAAATTTTGAAAGGGGCGTAAGGAAACGGTAGTGGCATTTTTAACAGTTATTTTCGAATGGGCTGAGGAAACTTTGAATATTCTCGCATAGGAATGCCGATATCAGTTCGAGGCTCGAAATCAAGACCTTTACCTTATATACGTGAAGCCCACACGGTGGCGCAGTTGATTGAGGCACTGCGCTACAAGCCGGAAAGTCGGGGGTTCGATTGCCGATGGTGTCATTAGAATTTTTCATTGACATAAACCATCCGGCCGCCATATGGTACTGGGGTCGACTCATTGGGTTCCAGGGATGCGGTGCTTAGGGCTGACAACATCAATTTCATGTGCTGATTATCATGAAATTTGAGAACCCCAGCCTTCTGGAACCCTCAGGTCCTGTCCAGGCCTGTACAGGGATTGTTTTACCTTGTTATTGACTTCGTATATTTCTTAATTTTTATATTCACACTGGGCGAGTTTGTTTATAATTTGTTAACTCATACTTCCTCCTTGATCTACAGCTTTTAATATCTATTCATTCATTGCTTGCAGTGTCGCCTGAGCTGATTGTCTCTAGATTATAGTATTTATTACGGCCATATTCTTATACGTACATTCACTTGCTGTTCTTGTTTCGTGGTCCAACGTATATTCGAGCTTTCACTCCCAGCTACTCTGGTTTGCTGTGTACGTGTCTTGGGACTTCTCTCTCACTCTTACCTATCTCGCTTGTTTCTTATAATTCTGGTAAATCCGTCTTTTCCTTTTCATTGAAGCTGTTTTACTCAGTAGATTTCTTATTTCCGTGCTTTCATTTTCACAAACACTTTTTGAGATGTAACAACATGATTTGTTGGTGTATGAATTTGACCAAAATCAAACTTCAGACCAGTGAAATGAGATTTCTTTATAAGTGTCGCAGAAGCCAGTAGTCACAGTGCAGTTGCTGTAGACGCTGATTTTCCTGGTAAATTGATACGAATAGCATTTGTCATGCGTAAGTTACAACAAATGAAACTGTAGTAATTATAAGTTATGTAGGCCATAAAACTAAGAATGGGGTGGTTTCAGCGTTAATACTCAGAAAGGAAGAAGAAGAATATGCATTGCAATTACGGTATTTAATCTTTAAATTTGTAATTTAGTTCATCAGTATTAGGAATACAGAATTTACATCCAAGATAATAAGAAGTAACTGTTTTAAGGAAACTGGGACTGCACAATATTGGAGGTGAAGGCGAGGATGAAAATGGCATTAAAAAGGATATAGATCTCAATGTAAGCGTACGTTCCGGCGAGCAGTTCATACGGGATAGAAACCAGGATGGACGCTGACTGAGTCAACCACGTTACCGTTCCGTTGCTGAGGTGAACAAGAACTAAGGAAGAAGAAGACAAATTAAGAGATGTGGTGCTGTAAACGAAGATGCGTCTCCTCCACCTAATACGTAAATGGGAAGAAAAAGTAGTCAGCCGGAAGGATGGGGAACTGAGGACATCTTATTGACACAGCTTGGTGTTACTGAAGCAGTGTCAGCAGAGTGAAATACGGAAATGAACTGAGACGGCCCTACTACAGTAAGTTGTTATTACTTCTTAATAGTGTTACAGATGTTTGAACGTCAGATTAAAGGACAGACTGTCACTGGATTCTGTAGACTGCAGTTTAAGTCTGTAGGTCGAAAAGTCTTTAGCAAAATCTAGCAAAATTTCACCGCATAGAATTCCAGAAACATTTTTATTTTATCCTCCCAAAATTTCTCCTCTTAATTTCTCCGCCCGTGTCTGTTATTATTCACTTCATAGATGAGAACAAAGCGTAGGTTTGACTCCCAGGTGCATATTTTGCGGCTGTGAACTGGGGCTAATGTAACTCATACACGTACTAAGAAAACATTCCCATTGCTTTACGATGTGTGCGTGTCCATTAGTACCGAAGCTAAATGAGTATTTTATAGTATCATAGTCTTTACAAAAAAAAAAAAAAAATCTTAACTCCTTGATCGTTTACGAGGAGCCGATAGTTTCTCAGCTGGTCAAGAAATATGCCTTTCGTTATGGAACTTACATTTTATTGCCGCGTCCACAAGAGTCCGCCACCGAGGTACTGTACAACTCTTGCCGGGTGCGTAAAGTAAAGGAACGCCATTTATTCATAATAGTCAATTAGATCTAATTTTCAAGTGGTTAAAAATAAAATTAGCTTTTGGCAGTGTAGGCCACCTCCAAATTAAAAATAGCAGTCATAAGAGAATTCTGGTATAATACGAGTATTAGTATTGTTGACGATCTGATTGTAATTTCTTATTCACACTAGTTATTATTAATTGTAGATCATTTCAGTATTCCACTCACACACACACACAGACACAGAGCTAAAATAAATTGTAGTCGGAACTCTTTGTTGCAGAATGCAGAGTAAGCATTAAGAATTTACAAGTCATATTGAAGAATCTCTGTAAAGTTTCACTCTTTCAGGAAGTAACTGTTGCGTTATGAATATTATCTACACAGGCATCTCAGTTTTGCATCAACAACTGAGGTAAACACGAACACAATTCTTAAGCTGTATGATATTGATGTAATAGTTCAGAAACAATACTAAAATGAGAATGAAACTAACAAAAACAATATTTAAAAAATATTGTATAATATTTCTGTCGCTTGAGAACAAATGTTAACGAATATGAAAGACACGGTGGAGATTCGAGATTCTCACAACGGTGTGTCAGTTGGCAAATTTCTACCGACGTATGAGGGAAGCTCTTACATCCTCCATCTCGAGGCCCCCAGAAGTCCAACTGCCCCACTCAGACCGTAAATATCGAAGCGGTAAGCTCCGCCAAAACGTCAGCAGCTATTTAGCAAGGGAAATGGTGCAGTGCTCCAGGGGACCATGATTTTCAACTACACAGTCATGTTGACTTTGATAACAAAGATGACATAAACCTAGCTTAAATTGGTTTTAAGCACAATAGACCTTATTGTGTTCGGATGAAGAAGCCGAGAGAATGCATCTGCAGCCGATTTAGCCAGGAGGCATTTCGGAGAAGGGACGAAGGGACATGTTGGGTTTGCATCTATCGCTGTCTTTCAGAGTTTTCGGTGAGATGGAGAGGAATGTAATATATGATCATGTAGTCACTTGAGAGCATTTATCTTCCATAGGAAAAAGGTAAAGGTAAAGGTGAAGGTAAAAGTACAGGTCTCGTCGTAACAAGTCATAACGAAACAGAAGGGGGAGTAGAATAGCTCTACTTGTTCTTAACCTCGGCGCTAGATAGGGTGGGTGGTAAACGCCACGTCCATCCGCTTTCGCCTCCCGGAACGAGCCCTAGTAATCACTGAAAGTAGGAGGTTTGGTGGCCCCCAGGGCCGGTCTGGACATTCTGCGGAAGAATAAAGCTCTTGCACCCATTGATGTTCATACCCCGTACCTCGCAGCCCGTAGCAAGCCTCTGAACCGGCTACGCTATCCCTGCCATACACTTTCAAATGCACATTTTCTTCTCATTTTATTCTGTTTTTCATATTGAAGGCTCTTCAAAATAACCGGTCACACCTTTAGATGTATTTTTGGCCCTGCGTTGTTATATGTATAGAGAAATGATTCAAATTACCTTTCGAAGTCCTCGTACATTTACCGTCAACTTTAGGAACGTATTGCTATTGTAAAAAACCTCCGTTGTTCACATTATTAACTACAAAAGCAATTTGGTCAGCTACAGTACCTTGGGTGGGCCGGGTAGCTCAGTCGGCATAGCGACTGCATACGGGCTGGACGGTTCGGGATTGAATCCCGATGGGGACGAGATTTTCCGTCCGTCCAGACCGGCCCTGGGGCCCACCCAGCCTCCTGTAAAATGGGTACCTGGTCTTTCTCGGGGGTAAAGTGCGGCCGGGGCGTACTGCTGACCACTCACCCCCTTCTAGTGCCGCGGTCATGGAAGAGTAGAGCTATACCTTTACCCAACCTCTGGGTCACACCGGGCCTGTAACGGGATCACTTTACCTTTACAGTACCTTGGAATTCGAACAGTTATTCAAGCTGCCAGCAGACCTGCTACTTGCGGGGTTGCTACAAAATGTATGTAGAATCTGAAGGACATTTGACTTTTATTATCTGACTTAATTAGTCTCTTCTTGTATCTTTCTTCTCCATACTATAAATTGAAGAACCTCACCTGTCAACTTTCACACCTGATTTTAGGCTTGTTTCTTCTTTGAAAGGCCCCCTTAGAATGAGGTAAAGCCTCTTTCCTTCCCTTCCGTTTCGTCAACATTATCATGTTCGCTGAATGTTTTAATGGAGTTTGTCACACTTGCTGCTGTGCATAATGGTATCTCTTGCCTGTGTGCTACATAGTGGCAGAGTTGGTGCGTTTTACTAAGGTGCAGCATGGCATAAATGTTTTGAAACTGTTACTACGTTTTGTGTCAACTTACCTGTATTCTTTAATTGTAGCTTTTCTTGGTCGTGGTGCGATCATGTTTACGAAAAGAGACAGTTGTGCTACCGGACGTTCTGTAGCCCAGAGTTACGAACCAAATGTTATTTAATACCTCCTAAATAGTAATAATCTGATGCAGTTTAAAGCTCTAGCAACATGCGCAGCACGTTATAGCTACTGAAAAACTTGCATTCTTGGATATCCTTATTCTTGGTCAGTGTCAATTTTCATTTTGAAATCTCGAAAATATGAATATAGAAAAGTTTCGGAAGATTTACGAATCACATAAATTTACTAAACCGAGTGTCCGTAAAAGAGTGGTGGGTTTTCGAGAGCAATTATTTGGAGAATGATAAAGACGTTCAGTTTATTAAAATCTGCGAAATTAGAGCGTAAGACAAATGGTTTCTAATTAAATTCGTGCCTGCAGTTACCGATTTTTACTCGGCCAACCAAAAAACACAGTGCGCCTTTTCTTGTGGAATCAGCACTGTCGGACGACCACACGAAACTATGTCGGAACTTCGGCTGCCGTCCTTGAAACTGTTTAAGTGGGAGAATCTAAGGGTGCACCGAATAATGCGATATCGCTTGGGTAGTTCCAGTTACAGCCTTCCCAAACCTCACCATTCTTTTTGGACACATCGTATAAGGAAATTAGGGAAGTGATTTAAGTTCTACAAGACGTGAGACTCAAATACAAACAAAACTGGATCAACCACCTTGAAAGAATGGACAACACCAGACTCCCGAAACACGCCCTCGATTACAAACCTCGAGGAAGAAGAGACCGTGGGCGTCCCAGGAAACGATGGCAATGCGTCGATGCCGGAACAGGTCAAAAGACCTAATCCATGGATGATGATGATGATGATGATTTAAGTTCTTGGTAACACAGCTACATTAATGTATCGTTTGTTTCATTTTAGATAGTTTATGTATAATTTATCTATCATAATGGCTGATTTGTCAGAAGTTAAGCAGTGCAGTACTTACATATTTATTAATCCAAAGTGCTGGGGGGTTGGCGCCGAATGCACCGAAAACCGTTCAGGTTGTAATTTTTCACGAACTCGTTATTCCAGCAACGGCTGTATACTGGGGTTCTACGGAGCGCTTGAGTTTTCCCAACTGGGTCTTCCCTTTTTCCTAATAACGGCTCTTGTTTGTGATGGATGGGTTCTCCCTGAGTGTTATTTATTCGTATCGCACCAATGGTTCTACTCTGTATTTTCAGCTACAATCGTGTGTTTGTTGTGCCCTAGCAACAGCTCCAATTCTGGCTTCTTCCTACGGGATTTTTCTCATATCCAAGCAGCGATGCTAGTTTTTTTTTTTTTTAAAGCTTTAATTTAAGCACAAATTTCATTTTGTTTCTTCTGTAGCTCGTTTTCGAGACTTACCTTATTT
>Ga0123357_10007410_pt1 | contig 13555 bp, 9 predicted proteins | sample TergutEmb28metaG_FD_89873 | JGI IMG/M metagenome (GOLD analysis project Ga0123357, IMG submission 89873) | Embiratermes neotenicus P4 segment gut microbial communities from Petit-Saut dam, French Guiana - Emb289 P4 | ecosystem: Host-associated > Arthropoda: Insects > Digestive system > Gut ... | reverse complement strand
TTCTCCTCCTCCTCCTCCTCCTCCTCCTCCTCCTTCTTCTTCTTCTTCTTCTTCTTCTTCTTCTTCTTCTTCTTCTCCTCCTCCTCCTCCTCCTTCTTCTTCTTCTTCTTCTTCTTCTTCTTCTCCTCCTCCTTCTTCTTCTTTACTGAGGATTTTCGAAAGCTGTAATTTATGAAACAGATCGTAGGCAGGCGTTAAATATACAGCTTAGTGAACAATAGAAGAACAAAAGTGCAGTGATTATTGTGACGTAATACAAGTATTTCAGTCATGCGTCAGTAATTGTAGTAAAATTATTTGGCATATTACACCTCTAAACATCACCTTTAATATACACCAACATTAACTCTGAAATTCCGAGGTCACCAAATCTGAGACATCACCGCGGGTGACCGGGTTCAATCCCAGGTCAATCCGCGTGGGCTGTGTGGTGGACAAAGTGGCACAGAGACAGGCTTTATTTTCCGCGTACTTCTGCTTCTCCTGTCTGCGGCTATCATTCCAGCATTGCCCCATACTCACTCAATCATGTTACCAATGTTACGTAACACTGTAGTTGACATCGTCTTAAATGACACACTTGCGAAAAACTCCGACAAGTAAACAAAGCGCCACTGTTATGATTAACCGTAGGCCGCAGTTCATTTGGCCTTCAGTCTTTCTCTCCGTGATGAGGGCGTCTCCCACAATCAGATTTTTAAAGTCACCCCCTGGCCTTTTGTTATTCTAAATAAACGCTAAGGATCAATACAGAGCAAGCTATATTATCCTGCGGTATTGGTGAGATGCGCCAGGGGTCCTGTTTTTGTTTTATTTATTTTCGGGGAACACACGTGTTACGTCATAGCGTAAGGGGATGAGCCTTTTAAATATAAGCATGTTGCAATGTTGAATGTACTGGGGGTGTTGCTAACAAGTAAGTTGTTGAATTTCTTAGGGATTAACAGCTTCAGTACTAATATTGAATCAATATTTGTCCACACACACTAGTAAATTATATTTAATGAATTTTAAGATAACCTGAGATAGATCGAAACATGTAGTTCTGTACAATAAATAGAATTCAGTTGTGTTTGGACAGATACTGATTTAGTTTTTATACTAACGACAACACAAGGGAATGATATTCCTCAAATTAACGGTTTCAGTAATTCACTGGATAAGGAGAGGAAGAAAGTACAAAAACACAAACAACGAAACTTGTCCACTTATTAAAATTCTACATAAAAAACTGTATAAATGAGTGAATAATCATTTAAATAATCAGAGAAACAAATACCTAATCCAAACTAATAAAACCCGATTCAATCCAACTCAATCCAATGCAGTCCGCTTCTCTCCATTCCGGACAAATCAACTGGACAACTAACATAAAGCCTCGTCAATTCCCCGAACAGTAGCCAACGAATAGACATTCACTCTTTTATTACATGCGGAATTCCATCACCGTCAAAAGAAATGTGCGTTAGGATACGTTACTTAAGTCAAAACACTTCACCTCCATACACTATATGAAATTTGTCCTATGACATATTATTCAGAATCAATTTGTTGCATAAAGGCTTAATTTGGCAGTTATTGCTCCGACATGTTTCGGCCTTAGCTGTTGGCCATCTTCTGGGAGCTCACTTGTTTTTCGATGTATGCAGCTTATGCGTCAACTTATGTGGCAGAAATTCTACATATATAATTGAAATGTACGATATTAAAGTTGTCCTCTGACAGTTAAAGAGTTACAGTGAACAGGGATCGAATAGGGACATTGGCAATGACAAACCTCATCTGTCCTGCACTGCTTGTGAAATCAGAGATCAGCGTCCGACAGATTATTTATTGATGTTATTTAGGGCATATAGTCCTTGCAGTAACAACACATTACAAGAAGTTTGGGCGTGGCTGAGCACACGTTTGATTGATTAGCTTATTCATTTATTATTCAGTAACTCCTTATAGCAGATACCTTCTTGAGACAGTGATAAACCTCAGCTGCTCAAGGCATCTTCACTTTAATGTAACTCCAGATGCCATCTCTCTTTAAAACATCCCGTCACTGAATTCTAAAAACAACCTTCAAGTGAATTTTAATATTATTCTTCAATATGCGCTTAATTTTCCAAGATGTTCTCCCTACAGTTTTCGTGACTAAAATTTAGTGGGATTTTTTTATCTCTCTCTTGTGTGTGCTACATATCCTGCCAATCTCATCCTCCTTCAAAATGTTCTAATAATATTTCAGGAACGCAGATTACGAATCTCCGACTGACGCAATTTTCGAAATGCTCTCGCTTCTTCCTACCCTGTAGGTCCAAATATTTCTGGGCTGGCCTCGACTTATGTCTGATTATGTCTGACACTAGTTATAATAATAATTATAATAATTACAACAATCCTCTGTTTAACAATATGTACACGCAGTTCAAACAGTTGCTTTATTCGATCAGCCCTTACTGACCACAAAAGTAATTAAGACGCTCTCTCTTGTGTACAAATGTTGTTACGTAGTTTTTTTTATTTATTTTTGTTAGCAATCAGAAAGAATATAAACTATGATGAATATACAAAGTACGCTACAATACCATGTATTGCTATGACGTGGTAAGGTATTCATCCAGCGATGTCACCTCGGGTGCCATTATTGTTGCTAAACTAAATGGTTACAACTTTTTTTGAAAAATTTAAGTTATTGAAATGTTTACCAAACATGCGTGTGCCTTGAAATTGTGTGCACCGCGCATTATTATCGATTCTACTTTTATTTAACCAACAAATTCGCAATATTTGATGGTGACTTTTCCTCCTTATTACACTCCTACAAGTTTCGATGCGTAATCGTCATCACCGGGGGGGTTTCTGTATTTTAAAGTTACTAAGATTATTGAAGTAAAATCGACTGTTATATACAGATGTCAAAATAAGGTTACTTTTTAAATCTTGTAATCTTATTATTATGATACCTGTACATAAGAGTAGGTTGCACCTTAATATTCCTGGTAACATTAGCATACAAAGGGACTCACTGACGACGTTGCTTACGCATCGAAACATGTAGGAGTGTAATAAGGAGAAAAAAAGTCAACGTCAAATATTGTGCATTTGTTGGTTAAATAAAAGCCGAATGCTTAAGCCTACATATGAGAAATTTATTCTCCTGGGATATATCGCCGCGTCACAGTTTAGTCAGTTCTCGACGTTTCGATACAATGTAGTGGCTTTATTTTTAAGGACTGCGATGTTTTCTTTGACGTTTCTACCTTTAAAGATAAGGGCCACACGTTGTCTCGAAAGGTCGAGAACCGATACACCAGTGACGCGGCGTCGTATGGCAGAAGAACGGTGTCGTCATTTAGACCGCTGCGAAAGATTTAAAAGTCGCACCGATTGCTGTGCTTTCTCGACGTTACATGTTAAGCTGACAAACTTGTACTGCTAATGTGAGCTGACTTACACTTTACGGAGTTAGTCGAGTGAAACCACTTCTTCAAAAATTACGTTTCTCTCAGAATCGTGTGAAAAAAGTTATTCTTACGTTACGCTTTTGAAAATCGCAATGCCGTGACGTGTTTTGCAGAAGACTTGGTTGTGTTTGTGGGTAGCCGCGACAGTTGTGAGCAGAGGGCGCTTACTGCAACTGGCAGCGGACTGCCGCAGACATGCGACCGTCTCTACGCTGTAATGTACAAAGGCACATAAACATTCAGGACAGTTAGTGGAATTTCAAAGTCTCTTAATCCTTTATAACGCGGTGATGTTCCTTATGTTTTAACGATCAACAGCTTTGCATTTTATACACAACGTTTTGTGTTCGGTGCGATCCTCAAAACTAGCATCGATTTTGTTATTAAAGTTTATCAACTAACTGCTCGTTAGGATAGAAATAGATTCTGCGAGCTAGAAGAAAACCTTTAATGTACTGATATAATGCAGAAGGAAAATTTTTCAATCTCCATCTCTATAATCACAGCCTCTTAGCATAAGCTGTGCTTCTTTTCCGACTTAAGCATGCCTTCATTGCTGAACCAGTTATATTGTTCACCCACGTAATAGAAAGTTCGTGAGATATATAGGGTAGTGAGTGTTTGTGGTAAAACTAAAAACGTGGATTCCACAATTACACTATTTCTACTAATAATTAATAAGATTTTTATTGTTATGAACAAATATAAGGGCTGGAAATAAATTATTACTATTAAAAAGTCTGCTGCCTAATATCACTACATAATAAGTTTCGCTCCCACTTGTTATAACGAACTATAAACATTTCCAAACACAGACAATTTTGCTCCTCTTATTGAACCAGTTTGACTCATTTACTCCACATTTATTTCTTCTACAATTTTCTTTGAAAGGTAGCAGATATACAAAAGTCCATTATGGTGTAGTGAGAAAATTTTCTTTATAAACATAAGGCGCACTAATCCCATTTCCTGGTGACAAACTGTACATTTCTGTCTCCAAGTCCTCTGCAAAAATCTCCATTAAACGATATTGATGTTGGTCGAAATATGCAATTACATTTCGTACAAAATGTTTCACACTGTTGTGGGCTGCAATTGTACTAGATGTCACATTCATTATGAACTAATATAGATAAGTTCGTGCCATTATTGGCGAAGTCCAAAATTGGTTCAAATAAGTAACGCAGATTAAATGACAACCGACTTAAAATGGTGTCCTTCGAAAGTATAAAGTGTTTCACAGACTATGCGCTAATGCTGTGCGATCGACATGTAATGTCGTTCTGGAACTGTCGGTTTCATATCAGCGAATGTATCGATTGCACTGTCGTTTATGGGTAATAAGGGCATCTGGAACACTCGGGCATGAACGACCAACTTATAGACAAAAATGGTCACCTGAAACCATGATAAATTGTTTAGCACTTAAACACAACTTTTTTTTCTTATTCTTCTTCTTTTCCTCATCCTCCTCCTCCTCCTCATCCCCTTGTTTTTCTTCTTCATTGGCTTTTCGGCCCGTTTTCGGGCCATGAATTTCTGTTGCCATAGTTTCGGGACAATTGATCCTTTGCGGGTTGAGGATGTCAGCAACAGGCTGATCCCCGAATGTGGTCAGGACATCTCTCTCCCTTCGGTACCTCGCCCAAAACCTGTCCGGCATGAGTGGTTAAGCATAACTTACGGTCATGTGTTGGTTTCCTTCTTTACATTATTATTAAAAAATAAAACATAAAGTAATGAACCCATTTGTGCACCTTTTGGCAAATTCCTTCAATCATACGGAACATGGCGTTCTTTGCTGTTAAGAGCGCAGAGCGCGTGAGAATATATTGATTGTAAATTATATTAAAATGAGAGAAAGTGAGAAGAGGAAAGAGATAACTTCATAATGACAGACTTCATAATTTGTACCCGGCACGAAATACTATTACGGTGATAATATCAAGAGGTATGAGACAGGTAGGTTATGTAGCACGCAAGTAAGAGAGAGAAGAATTCTGTAAAATATTTTTGCCGGAAAACGTAAAGGATCGAAATAAATTCGTATGCATAGACGTCGATTAGAAGAAACTATAAAGATAAAGCTCATGGGAACAGAAACAATAATCTGAGCAGGTTTCGTAGCTTTGTTTTATGACCATCGACGGGTTTTTATGCACACGACACTGACAAATTTTGTCGCGTCAAAGTGACGGTGTTTCGTAATCAGTTGCTTGACTGTCAGATTTTCAAGCTTGACTTTACTCGATACAGTTATTACAGTGCGAAAGGCATTCATAAAGAATCTGGGATTGAAACATTTTCCTAAAGTATTGTGATGGAGCATTTATTTTGAGCGTTGTTTGGAGTATTTGGTGTCATAAAATAACCAACAAACGAAGAGCACAGAGCAGGTTTGGTCGTGAAATTATTTATAGGTAACGAATATGAAAGAGTGAACTTTGTAGATGATCACTTCTTTATTTAAGTGGAAATTTCGTGTTTTTATTAAAACACTCTTTGCAATTGATCTAAGGCTGGACAAAAAATTTACCCTAAAGATCGAAACAGATGAAACATCCGCAATACCAATCATGAAGCTACAGTTCCACAAAACTTAGTTAAAGCTACAAACTACTCAGGTTAGCGTGCATGGATCTGAGAATTATGTCCGTGCTGACAGTTCATAATTTACAAAGTAAGTCATTACGAATTGATCTCTCTAAGGACAAAGAAAATGTTTTTAGAGCTGAGTGTAGTGTGTGTGTGTGTGTGTGTGTGTGTGTGTGGTACCAGTCCGTTGGTAGGTAAATTCTACTGCAATGCAGCACAATCAGCGTTTAGAAGCTAAATGACGAAACGCACAGATTATGGAGACGTCCGTGACAGAAGCCAGAAGCGTTGTAGAGCTGAAATCCTCTGCAGAATTCGCAACAGCACGGAACCTTGTTGCCGCCTAACATGCAAATTGTAAATAACTCTTTTGGATGTTTGAAATGTAACCAAAAGTATACAGAAACTGTAAAGTTTTGTATTTACAGTATCTCTCAAGGTGTTCCAGTCCCTATGACAGTCATCAGACTGAAACCGTTTAACGCCCACACGTCGTCCAGTGATGCCAAATACAATCACAACGTTCATGTTTTATATTTGCTCTATGCCTATGATGATTTACTTTATTTACTTATGGGTTATTGAATGATGCTGTCAGTAACTCGGCTTCATAGCGTTCAATATATGTACGATAATAAATTTTTAATTGGAAAGAATGTGGAAGAAAACGACTGTAATTTAAATTGTATCCAGACATTTGACTGGAGTAACTGGGTAAAACCATGGATAACTTTAAGAAGGTCGTGCCTCTCTTAGGATTCGAAGGGTGTGTCTCCCGAATGCAAGTCGAAAGCAATTTAATTCATGTCTTCTTTTTCATCAAGTCACCCAGTGAGCTGTATTGTTGGTACACGGTTTCTTTAACGAGAGTTTCTACAGCTCTGATTTGCGGCGTCGAGCGTTTAAATGAGAATGAATAATAAGTTGAAAGAACTGTAGAAGTAATTAAGATTCCATTCAGGGAAATGTCTGGTGGAACGGGAGAAAACGACACAAAATCACGTTAGAGGCGGTGTCCACTCCAGGATTCGAACTGGACATATCCCGAATGTGTGTCAAAATCATTTTTTGCTTGTGATCACCTTCACCACGTACATTGGCTAATGAATCTCTAAACATCTAAGAAAAAGAAGGAAATGAATATTCGAGATGGGAAAACGCCATGAAGTTATACCAATACACACGGCGTCACACATCAAAACACTGGAAAGTTTGATAAAACTAACATAAAAGACGATCGATAGCAAAGACAAACAAAAGACCGTACCTGAATGAAATCAAACACGTAATACACAAAATCACTTGTATAGTAACAAAAGAAGAAAGAACAAACAAATAAACAAACAGATAAACACATGCATGCTCGTAAAATGTGTTTTTATGATTCTTTCCTTTCTGCTTGCAGACGAACAGAGACAGCTGCTGCAGAGGGCCGGGTTCACTCAGATCCGGTGTATTAATTATCTGGACCCTGAGACAACAAAGGGAGAAGAAGGACGCACTGATTGGCAGCACAGTGAGTAGCGTGTCTGTCACCATGGTTCTTTTGTATACACTGATGATGGATGTTCACAGAGTTGTATTTTTATTGCTGGATGAACTATGCTGTAAAATCCATTGTCACTCAAATCCTGTCAGCTAGAAGCAGTCAATTAATGCACAAACTCAAACGTACTGAGAAGTTCATTAATATGATCGAGTCAGTTTTAAAGGGCAGCCCTTATTCCGATGTTTGTTTTTCAGGTATTATGAATAGTGTACGGTAGGAAACTCAAATTTTCAATCACAAAAACACTAACAGAAAATTAAATTTCAGGAATACAAGCTACCTTCTTGTTAGAGACATTGTGTCATTTCATCTCCTGTTGCGAACGTAAAGATTAAATTACCAAACCTATCACTTTGTTAACGAGGGTAAGCAGCTGGGAAGTCAGTAGAACGATTAGGGTACGGGCTGGACGATCCTGGGTTCCAATCCTGATAGGAGAACGTGAATTTTCTCTTCTCCAATACGTCCAGACCACATCTGTGGCCCACACACCATCACTTTTCAATGGGTACCGGGTTCTTTCCCGAGGGTCAAGTGACGAAGACGAATTCTCACCTCTATCTAAACCCGAGACTATGAATGAATGGAACTGTATGTCCGTTTCCGCTACTGCCCCCATGGCGTTGACAGGAACAACTTTACCTTTTTGTATGAGATTGAAGCATGTTCACTCACCCCAACGGAAGAACCTAGGTTGAGGATACGTGGCAATGGGATGCTGGGGAAAATATTTAGGCCCGAGAGAGGGCAAGGGACGAATATAAGAAAGTGGCATAGTGAGGTATGCCATAAGTGTTCTGTTCACCAGTTAGTATTAAGTTGAGTGAGAGATAGACGATACATTCAGTACACACTAGAGAGGCAAAAAGTTTATTGTGCCTGAAAGAGATGTAAAATGAAGAAAAGGAATTTTTTGAGAACCTGAAAAGACCTAAGTAAATATTGGATAATTATATTAAAATACAGTGGGTTATGCTAGAGCAAACGTAATTGGTTCTAGAACCTCGTTCGTTATAGCATCTGTTCGTCCTAGCTTATATTGAAATATATGTATTTAGGGATAATTCGTTCCAGGCCCATAGCATAGAGCAAAGTTAGTATCACATATCCATTTAAACAGGAAAAATTATAAGACAAAATAAAAAAAATGTAAGTGTAAAAATAATGTCCTACTCTTTTTCCACTTTCTCACTCGGAAATTATTTCTTTCTTAATGTTTAAGTTAATTAGCTTTCTCGCTCTATTTTGTCGGCTTGTGGCTAAATTATATAGCAGAATAATTAAAAAAATATTTTCACTGCTAAAGGCGCAAATAAGCAGATAACTGATAACTGAACCCTATAAACAATAACAAAGATGATGACTGACGCTCTAATTAAAACGGAAAGCCCGACACGTCATGCCACAGGCGTGTTAGGTCGGCCGATAGTATTCCTCCGCGTTTGTTGTAGCATCCTGATTTTACTGACAAAAAGTGTTCGTTGTAACATTCGTTCGTTGTAGCATACCCCACTCTATACGTATTAAATTAGTCACATACAATACTAGTGTTCATTGATTCACTCAGGCTGCACATTCCTGCCGTAAGTGCATCATCAAGCTTTTCATAAACTTTGATACGGGAAAAATTATATACTTCATATTATATACTTCATAAGACCAACGGGGATGTCTTATCTTAAAATGAATTATGTTAAGATTAATCTTAAATAAACGCAGAATGGAATGAATTCAGCTATCGTAGGATAGATAGGATCCAGCGGCACGTTATGCTGAACAAAGTCATCAGATTTCGTGTTCCATAGAAGGCCGGGAATTTCTCGACAACTTGAGTAGCTATCAATTTTTCAAGCCCCACTGCGCTGTATGAAGTTAATTAACACGAAAGTATATGTAACAATAACGTCCTACGATGTTACGTGTCAGTTTATGGTTATAACTTTGGCAGTTAGGGACATGTTTATAGGCAATGTTGGACGTAGGAATAACGTGGGAGTTGTGACAGCAGCATGTGCAGCTCATCGTTCGACGTTACTTACATTTCGGTCTGCGTACTTCTGACGTTGATGTTGTTAGGGAATTTAACTTGTGCTTTATTGCCTTTACTTTACACGAAGCTCGAATAAACAATTTATAAGCTTCCTAATGAAGTTACATCGTACAAATAAATTATGTATGCTGTGAAATAAGAATCGTGCAAATATCTCCAAAACTTTAGTCCAAATATTTATCAACAAGGTGAATAATTAATAAAGCACTAGAAACAGAAGAAGGCAGAACAAAATAGTTCTTGTGTCTGACGTAGTGTGTTGCCTGCAGTGTGGTTCAGCTCTGTAACATTGGCTTCATGTCTGCAGTAAAGAAAAAATAACAAAATAACAAATCCAAATCTGGAAAAATGGTTTTTATCACTGAAGCTCTTTGCAACTGTCTGTTATTTTTATCATAAAACTAATATATCTAAAAACTTCGGTACACCATGGGATACAAAATAGTCGCACTGTAAATATAGTAAGCAGACCCTCAAATAAGTCTTCCCGCTGTGCGGCCATAAAGATGGGAGCATCAGAAGACTTTAACCTTGAAAAGTAGTCCTCTTGGATTGTTGCACTATGAAAATGGAGGAATTACACTCCTCGGGAACGCCGATAAACATTCAACACTCTACGTGGCCTAATATCTCAAAAAGACTAAATTCTTTAGAAGTCACCGTAGATTGTTTGATTAGGAAGATGGAGGTACTACATTCAAAGAAACCCGTTATGTATCCGTCAAACATTAACCATTATTTTTTATTTCAATATTACTACATGTACGTAAAGACAATCATCAGGCCACCATTATAATATTCTCAACTTAAAGCTAAATAAAGTGCAATTTTATTCACACTGTGGGATCCCATAAGTTCTGCAATAATTATTACAATGTAGAATTTTATAAAATTTTAAACACTGTATAAAACTGTCCAAGATTGGTTGTGACCTGTTCGGCGGTTGTACAGTTGTACAGTTGTATAGTTGTAAAGTTACAAGTTGTCAAATGTGGGTAAGGTTAAAGTGTCAAGTATAAGTTAAATTATTAATATAAGACAAAACTTTTATTTATAAATATTGGAGTCGAAGGCAGTACGCTCCTCCAGACGCCGGTAACTAATGGCTACTCCAAATCGGCACGTAGTCCCAAGACTTCAATTAGATATTATTTACCATCCGACGTGGCGTAGCGTCTTAAACGATTGGGATTTTCATTCAGTAGTGTTACGGCATTACACTGTGAAACCCTGCGGTATGCGAGAATGTTGACACAATTTTAGTAAGGAAATGTGCTGGACAGCTGCCACCGGAAGACCAAAAGGATACATGAGGGTAACAATACTAAATTTATAATCTAATATTTTCCAAATTAGCTGTTTTTGATTTTGATATTGCTTTGTGCATGTTTCAACTAGTCCTCTCTGTATATTTTTACTGAGCGCTGCGTGCTGGAAAGATATCACAGCCCTTTATTACACGTCGTTAAATATACACAATACAAAGATACTGGTAAGCTGTGTCAAATATTTTAATCTGTAAGTAGTGGGGTACAATTATGGCCCCACATTTCGCGATTTCTGTTTATTCCCTGTGATGGAATTACGTTACAGTACCGTGGAATAGGACACGGTCTCTTCCTTATTACATCACTTCCAGTTCGTGTCTCCAAATATCACCTCATTTGATTCTAACCAACCACGGCAGATGACACATCATAGTAGCGTAGCTTACGGAACAGCCGACCGCGCTTTGAGAAGAAGGCCTTCGGCATTAGTTCGATCCGCACGAGAGCCGCCACTTTGTCGTGGAAAAAAGAGGGGGAATGGGGTTGTTGGAGAGGGGACAAGCAAGGAGTTCTGAGAAGAATTAAAGAGTCTTTCCTGTTGTATGGACATTTTCTGCTGCACACTTGCTGCTGCTGCTGCTGCTGCTACTACTACTACTACTATAATCATTGTTTAATTTCCTTTCGTTAAGAACTGAACTTATTACTTAAATACCGATTTCGTGCAATTAAATTTACCTACACAACAGTGCACGCCGTTTACTATTCCAACTAAATGTATATTCTTGCCGGTCCCAGTGGCCGGGCTGTCTGCTTAGATTGTGGGTTTCGTATCCCACTGGGAGCATGAATGTCTGTCGTGAGTGTTGTGTGTTGTCAGGTGGAAGTCTCTTCGACGAGCTAATCACTCGTCCAAAGGAGTCCTACTGACTGGCGCGTCGTTGTGTGTGATCTAGAAAACTCGAGAATGAGGAGGGCCTGGCCCTTTGGGGGTTGTTGCGCCATATATATATAAAGTACAGTCTTATAACACAAAAATTAAATGTGCATCTCCACCATGTTTCCGTACTACAACTGTACCATCTTCAGGTAGAACGAAATGGCAGTTCTTAAAAAGCCATTGCCACTGCGAAGCTGTTAATTATACGATCATAGTCTGCAGCATCTTCGTCTTCGAGGGTTTATTAGGCATAAATTTACAATTGTACAAAATATTTTAAAACGTACGGTTAAACTATGGTTAAAAACATTTCTTGTCGCTAAATAAGGTACTGGGTGTCCGGGCTAGAGGTATACAAAAATACATGCTTATGCTTTAGTACCTAAAAGTTTTGTGAAGTTATGTTTTCAACAGTGTACAGAGCAACTCAAAAAGATTTTTATGCACTTCCGTACATGCGCATATGCGACTTACGTACGACACAACAGTGACAACGATGACCTTGAGCTTATAACACCTCACGTGTTTATCAACACGTGGCAAGAGCTTGAATATCATTTAGATATCTGTCGAGCTACAACAGGTGCCCACATTGAAGTGAACGGACGTGCGTAAAATTCTTTTTGAGTTACTCTGTACACTGTTGAAAACATAAGTTCATAAAGCTTTTAGGTACTAAAGCATAGGCATGTATTTTTGTATACCTCTTGCCCGGACACGCAGTATATGTACAGTATAAATTATAAGTGTTTTTTTTTTTTTTTGGTAGAGGAAACGTCTCTAAGTGTGGCACTCTATATACCGTTCTGTAGTTTGTGTGACAATCCGAACTGAACTGGGTCCCTGTGATTGCGATGTGTCTCGTGTCGGACCCATTACGATAACAAATATTTTGTACAGTTGTGCCTTTTATACCTAATTAACGTAAAGGACGAAGCTGCTGCCGACCGTGAACGTATAAACCATAGCTCCGCGGTGGCAATTGGTTGTTAAGAATCGGCATTTTGTTCTCCCTGAATATGGTACATACATACATACATACACGTACGTTCGGAAATACGTCGGAGATGTTCATTTTATGTTTGTATTCATTAAGACGGTGTTTTTAGTTGGTACAATGGAAGATGTACACTGATATAAAATGCAAGGAATGGACAACTTACGAAATTATCTAACACAAATTCAAGGTTTTCTATCGTCGCTCTGTTTGTATTATTGCCTGATATCAGTAAAAGGTACAGTAAACTCTTTACAGGCCAGGATAGGCCCTACGGTTTCCAGGAGGCTGAAGCTCCAAAGTTTCAAGACATTTAGAATATGGATGCGTTAACTATGAATCTCATCGTTGGACCATGCATTTCGTAAAATCACTTGAAATATTAACCAACAAATGCACATATATAACTTTCACTTAAACAAAACTACTCCGACATGTTTCGATCTTTTCAGATCATCATCAGGGAATTTCGTCGTTCCTTGCTAAAGTTATTACATATTCACGATTTGGTTCGTTTTTGTAAACAAGGTGTTGTGGCAGCATATCATGTTGCGTAGGAATCTATTGTAGAGAGTGTAGTTGGCTAGGTGCGTAGCAGCATACGAAGCACACCTAGCCAACTACACTCTCTACAACAGATTCCTACGCAACATGATATGCTGCCACAACACCTTGTTTACAAAAAACAAACCAAATCGTGA
>Ga0123357_10007408_pt1 | contig 13556 bp, 12 predicted proteins | sample TergutEmb28metaG_FD_89873 | JGI IMG/M metagenome (GOLD analysis project Ga0123357, IMG submission 89873) | Embiratermes neotenicus P4 segment gut microbial communities from Petit-Saut dam, French Guiana - Emb289 P4 | ecosystem: Host-associated > Arthropoda: Insects > Digestive system > Gut ... | reverse complement strand
CTACCATCGCAGGGTGGATGTCCTCCACCGCCACCCCACCACAGAGGTCAAAACTAATCAAAACCACACCCCCCCCCCCCCTACACACACACACAGTTATATATATAATACATATACAGGAACATTTGAATTAATAAGTACAGTAAAATGGATGATTCGTGATAGCTCCAAATTATGTTTCCAGCAACTTGAATTCATGCAGTAAATGCAAATTGAAATTAGAACTCTCTTGTGAAATGTTTTAGGTGAACTTGGATGTGCAGCAGTTCAAGCCTGATGAACTTACAGTGAAGACCGTAAACAACTTTGTAATTGTAGAGGGGAAACATGAAGAGCGACAGGATGAGCATGGATTTATTTCTCGACAGTTCCAGCGTCGTTATAAGCTACCCGTTGATGTTGAAGCTGACACCGTAGTGTCACAGCTTTCATCAGATGGGGTTCTTACTGTTTTTGCACCAAAGAAAGCTCTGTCTGCACCTGCTGGGGAAAGAATTGTACCAATTAGTCACACCCAGGCCCCAGCACTGAAGGCAGAAATTCCCAAAGCAGATGAGACTCAGAAGCTAGAGTCCTAAGCAATGTTGGCTGAGCCATAGAATCTTTTCACTCCTTGCGCATATATAAAACTTACATAATCTTTCAATGACTATCATTTCATGGTGCCAAAGGTCCTTGGCATGTTATGTATAGTATATTCCCTTTCCATTCCATTGTAATGATTTTGTTCTTTGTGTTAAAAATTATATAACTTGAGTCTGTAGTAAATGTGAAACATGTAAGACAAATGATGTAGGATTGAATATGTTCATTAAAACTCTGAATTACTTTTGTGCTTTGTCATTTGAGTGCATGGTTGTGCCTTTTTGTGGTGTTCCATTTTGTTATTCACATGCAGTTCCTTTTACAAAACCCTTTTGATGCCCCTCAAAAAACTGAGAAGCATAGTGTTTGTTATATTTGTACTTTACCATTGAACATGGATACCAGCAGAAAGGGTAAGACTTGCAGTGGATGGGTATGGAGAAGCACATTTTTGTGTTACATGACAATACTGTTACTATCAGAGTTGCATAATGTCATACGATATGGATTGCCAGTGGTGATATATGTTTTGGAAAGTACTGTCCTCACCTGACATGAAGATAGATTCTGCTTCAGGTATATGTCTGACAATTTCACTTGGAAAACCAAAGAAATTGAATGAATGTTCTGTGAGATCCAAAGAACTATTCATGTAAACAAATAAATTAAAGCAGTTAATTTTTAAAATACAGTATGGTCTTGTATTATGACAGGGTTATGTTCTTGAATATTTGGTTGTAAATCGAAACCTCATAAAAAAAAAAAAGTGCTATTTAAATGGTTTAAACTGAGATAGGTTCATGAGCCAAAGAAATGAGTTACATAATTCTGTAATTTACAATATTTCTTTACATTATGACATACAATTTTAATTTAATGAATTAGGTATATAGAAAATTACACAGATAATTGGAAAAAAAATCAAATCACTTTTTATTTTGTTGAAGAAGGTCCAGGCTGTGGTTCAGAAGACATCAAGAAAGAATGTAATGTCAACTATTTTGATTTTTTCTTCTTTTCTTGTCTTTTTTATGGATGTCATGGGTGGAAAAATCACAATCAACTCAAAAGAACTGCACTAAAATAGAAAAAGAAGGAACACATGCACACCAGAAAAGAGCTAGGACAGCATTAGGTACAGAAAGGACGCTTCAGTTGTGACAGTAATGTGCCACAAATCGGGAGTGCTTGGCCTGATTCGACAAGGGTCGTAAAACGAACCGTCGCAAAACAAGACCCACTGTACATTGGTTTGCGTCTGTTGCATTCTTCCCTTGCCTCAAATATTTAAGTCTAGAAGCTAGTTTCATCACCACAGTTTACACTCTGTGATTAGGCAATCGAAGATCTCATTCCTACCTAAAAAAAAACTAGTAGGAATTTCCTCTGGGGATAAAGCAGCATGGATGCAAAAATGACCAACTCAATTCATTGATGGAATTGAAAACCCTCTGAGCTAAAATGGTACCTCTGCTGTATCATTTATATTCATGGCATTGTGTATAATTAAATTCAGGGGCAACTTGCCTTTACACACAGGCTTAATGTAACGAATGTTCAATCATTTTCTACCCTTTGAGTTTTGTGCTACCATTATCATTTTTGGTAGGAAGAATAATGTGAAACAGATGATACAAGAAGTTAGTCAGGTGCTATAGTGCACATGAAATTAATGTGCAATGGAAACTTGGCCCACTGAAGTACTCACCGTGATTTGGTATTTATGGACAAAGCATATTCCTGCATTGAATTGCACCACCAATTGATAGAAGTGTCTGGTGCAGGCATAATGAGAGTGCAGTATTTCAGAAAATGATGCAGAGGGTTTGAAAACTGTAAAATGGGCATCCATGATAATCATGACACCAATATGGACTGTCCACCCTATAATGATGACCATGCCCCATCAGATTATCGTTTTTTTGGGCTGCCAATTCTGCAATTTTGAGGAAGTGGAAATGGCTTTTCATAAATATTTTCAAATGCAACAGCCCAATTTCTAGCATGACCGAATTTTATAAATTATGTTCAGATATGACGAATGCATTGATGAGCACAGGGATTATGGTGAAAACAAATGATGCTTCATTGCAAAGAATGAGTTACATTTGGCACAATGGTTCCTTTAACTTTTATGACCTATGGAAACATAGTTTTTAAAACATCTCTGATGTTCGACCCACGTACGCAGGAACTGGTAAACTACAAAACAATCGTGATAAAATTTTGATACATAAACGCCTAATGTGTATAAAAAATGGCAGCGGTGGGATTCGAACCCACGCCCCCGAAGGGACTGGTGCCTTAAACCAGCGCCTTAGACCGCTCGGCCACGCTACCTACCGGTGTAAATGTCCTCTGTCTTGATACATTATTTAGGTATCTGCCGCAATGCAACTGACTCCTGCCAGCTTTTGAAATCTTGTGTGGTGTGTGTGTTGATGGTAAATTACCAACGCGCAGTATTGACCCTTGAAGATGGGATTCATTGGCTGTCGCGAAACATCGTAACCGGCTACGAACGTACGCTGCGTAATATCCATACCTTGTCCCTGTGGACGTTTTAAAACGGACAAAAAACGCTTGTGGGCGCGCGCTAATACTTCGTTTCAGTTCTCAACATCTTGCCGCTGGAACTCTGTGCATATCACTGTGCCACCCCTGCTAACTACACTTAATTCCTGGAGAACTTTCATACTCATTACTAGTAAACAGCAAATAATCCATCTACGCTCTTGGATTTCGAAATTATCTGCGGCACACAGCACATATCATTGTTTCCCTTACCTTCCTTTATGATTTATCCCAATAATGCGTGACTTTGTATATGATTTGTGACTACATATTTCAAACAGAAATCCTTTTTCCGATTTTGCACCGCTGTGGCAAAATTGTAAGGACCCTACCATGCATGAAGTTATAACTACAGATAACTCGTATTCTTGGCGCAATACATATAAGTCCTTCATAATATAGAAAATAATTACAGCTTATCATCATGTTATTAAATAAAGCGACAAAACGGGATTTCTTCCACCAAGAAAATAAAACATTTGTTACACATCTAACCTCACGTATTAACCGTGCTTGACGCAAAACACGAACACGGATTAAATAGTCAGCAGATGCTGCCAATACACCTCACATCGAACCGTGTGATATTGGCCATCCTGTTCGATGGTATTGATGAAAATTGTATTTCTAGATTGTGCGATCAACCATTTCGCTCATTCCTGAGTTAAAATATGTGTTATTAGACCCAGAGTCATGATGCAAATACAGCATTTCAAGTAAGACGTGAGTATACTGCTATTTATGCGGAATTAGCAGGTATTGTTGTAATGCGTTATTTTAGGATTGAGTTGTTAGGACGAAAATATGGATGCCATAAAACGTTTGCGTAGGTGCTCCTGACAAGGATCAGAGAAGCATTATTTGCTGCTCAGTTTTTGAAGTGCGGCTGCTTTTGCAGTGTGCATAGCGGTGCAAAATAATTTCATTGTGGTTTGCAGGTAGTAGTGTCATGACTTTTTTTTAATGAAGATATATTTGTTGGGTGCAGTAGCTTAATGGGTTACAGGCTTCGACGCATGCATTATCTGCTCCAGCTTTGTATGTAGTTCATTGACTTGCTAAAAGCCAAAGTAAAGATTTTGATGTCAGTGTGAACATACACGATCATAATTGGTGATTTATTTCCGTAGTGTACAGTTGCAAGAGACTGGAAACTGAAATACAATCATATTGCTTGTGGTGCATTGTGGATCATTTTTACAGAAACGTTGCTGCGTATTACATCCAGTGATAACATTTTACTACAAAGTGGACAAAATGGGAGATAAATGCCAAAACCAGCAGCTTACCAACCCATGGCAGTATCCTCCACCATATGGAATTTATGCCCCATATGCCAAGTAAGAATTTAAATGTTATAATATTGAAGTATGAGTTACAAGTGAATGTAGATAGGATGTTTTATATGTCAAGAATATCGAGACTGGGATAAATGCACATTGTTCTTGTAGGTGCAAGATTTGTATTTAAAGTACAGGGTGTACATCTTAAATCAGTACATGCTCATAGTACATACAAACCCCCGTAATAAATCTGCACCATCTGTGTACTGTGTAATATCCATTTATGTGGCCATTTAGGTACACCCATGTCTATTATAAAGTAAGTAAGCAGTTGACAGATTTCACCATTACATAAGCACAACACAGTCATTGTCCTGGAGTTTTTGCATAACTCTAATTTGTGTGGTGTCATATGCAGTTGTATGGCTGTGTATGCAGATGATTTATTGATACACTAGTTTCGTGGGATAACAGTCATCAAGATTTTCATGCAGATGTGTCTATTCTTGCTTCAATTTAATCTCTCATTCGTTTTGAAAGAATGTGCTTGGTTTGCTTGCACTTCCACATTAAACATTTTATTTGAAATTTGTTTACCTCTTAGTGTATTGTTGATTTTGAAGAAATTAAAACACCAGGAAGCTATTTCAAAATTTGCTGCAGCACTTCTCAGCAGAATTCTACCTTGTATGGGTTTCCACAATAAGAGGCTTATGCCTTAAATCATATTCTCAAACTGCTGGTGATGTGGTGTAACTGAAAATGCTGTTACCAGACTACTGGGAGTGACTAATATAGAACTGACAGTGTGGGTGTGACATTGAAATGGATGTGCTATGTTACACCAGCAGCATAATAGTTGACATCTTTTTCGTTCATCTGTTCATATTCATATTTACAGTGCATGTTTCAGAATCAGCATGATAGTTTTCATTGTTTATTTTACATGTGGTGATGCAAGTCTGAACTGTCTATTCTTGTTTTAGAAAAAGGGTTAATTATTAGTTCAGCATAGACAGCCATCATTTTCGTCTGATGTATTATACAGGGTTAAGTGTTCCATAGTTTATATGTTAAAAGAATAACATTATGTTTTGAATGTGTCTGTAATGTTTGATGTGATTTGGTGGTTATATGAATGCTGTTTGAGTGATAAACTAAAGTTCTGTTAACTTCATTTAATCTTATGTTTCTTCATTTAAATTTATGTTCACATTACCTGCTGGACTTAAGTGACTAAGGAGAAGGTAGTTTCTCTATATATATTGCATTTACGCTGTTCCTAATGTGTTGTGTTTCATTATAGTCAACCTTATGGACACAGTGGATATGGCCATCCAGGGCAGTATTTTTATGGCTATTCAGTAAGTAACTTCCAAATGTTTTTACAAAACATTAGAAGTACAGTATATTGTTGGTACTGATACTCTTGGAACATATTTTTGGAGTGAAAATTCATTTGTGAATTATGGTTTTAAATGAGTGTTAGGTAATGTCCATTGCATATTATGTATATTGGCTACTATTTAAAATGTCCAAGCTGTGACAGAAACCATTTGTTTGTGATGTCATGTGTTTTCCATTACAGGGAATGGGCTTTAATCCAAATAACCCACAAGCTCCAAGTGGGCCACATAATCAGAATATCCCTCACATGCAGGGTATGAACCATATGATGTCCAACAAGCCCTTCCCTTCGGGTATGTAGAAAAAATGATATTCTTTGGAAGCTGTGGTTGGAGTTGAGAGTGTTGCTATTTTGCGATAATTTGTGTTTATTTACAGACTTTGGCCAACAGAATAATATCAGTCCAAATAATCAACCAGATTCAAGTGAGAAGAAACCAGGTGATCAAAATGAGTTACCACCACTTCCTCCTGGGCCACCCCCACCTCTTAGTGGACACAGTTGTCCACCACCTACACCTCCTGGTACTTCTCCTCTTAGGGTACAATTTTATGGCCAAACTAATAATAGTAAGTATTGAAACCTTTTTGAGTAAATTTTGGAATGTTTGATGTTTAGAACATTACTCATGTATACTTGAAGATTTCATTAAAATAGACATTTGCATCATACCTGGATGGAATATTTTAGTCACTGTATTGTATAAGCTACAGGCTGGACAACTGAGGTATCATGGGAAGGAGATTTTTCTGTGCCCTGGAGTATCCAGATGGCAGTAATGCCCACTCAGATCAGTGTTTGTGGTAGTGCATATCATTAATGCAGTTTTTTTTTACACATTGTCACTTTTAATAATATTGTATTTAAAAACTGCATCCATCAACCTAACAGTTGTGTACAAGTGGGCAGACAGTGTCAAGTCAGTTATATACAGCAGAGTTTATTTTTCCTGGAAGTTGTACTTTGGCACTTGAGCAAAATCTCTTATATCTGAATGTTTCAGCACCGTTAACATCCAGTAGGCCTTCACATAGTGTTTCTGTGATTTTATCTTGTGTTTTCTGGAGGTCATTGAGCCATTGAGCTATTACAATGGCTTCAGAAGAACCCAAGGTGGGTAAACAAGGTTCTGTAAGCAAGAGGAAACACATAACATGAACAGTTCCTCAGACACTTGAAATAATTTGGAGGCACAAGAGCTGCAGTGTAATTATGGCAGCATACAACATCAGATCATCAGCCATCTACAATATAAAGAAACAGAAGGACCAGTTACAGTCCTTTATGGCATCAAGTGACAATGTGAAGTGATATACATTGAAAGAGCCTTATGACAAGGCGCTTTAAAAGTTGTTTACAGCAGTACATTCCAACGGAGAACTCATGACTGGGCCTATAATTGAAAGACCTAAATCTTTTTCTGATTAAATCAAAATATCTTACAAGTGCACATTCTCCAATGGCTGGCAGCAAAATTTTAAAGACTGTCATGGCTTTAGGGAGCTTAATATTAGTGGTGAAGTGCTGCCTACTGATGATGAAACTGTAGAACAGTACAGTGAACTATTCTATAATCTTGTGGAACATCACAAATTATTTCCAACCCAGATTTACAGTGCTGATGAAACTAGACACTTTTGGCAATGTTTGCCCAACAGCATTTCAGCTGGTGCAAGTGAAAAGCATGCTAAAGGTTTCAAATTACATAAGAACAGAATAACAGTTCTTGTATGTGCTGATGAAGATGGAAGCTGTAAGTTGAAATTTTTGTGGTTAAGTCAAGAAACCAAGGTCTTATAAGACTACTGTATGCCTTCCTGATGACTGTGCTAGTCAAGGGCATGAATGGATGACTGCAGAACTTTTCAAAGACCAGTTCTTTAACCATTTTGTGGCAGCAGCCAAGAAAAATGTAAAAAGGCAAGGTTTGCCTGAAGAAAACAAGGCTGTATTCTAGTTGGGTAATTGCAGGGCATGTCAGTCACCTTAAGAATCTGTGATAATGTCTTTGCAACATAGTTGCCTGCAATTGTAATATTTTTCCTTCAACCTCTGGACCAAGGTGTCATTCAGAATTACAGGCAGTTTATAGAGGGAATTTTGTTTGAAAGTTTGTGAATTCTTCCTGCAGTGTTCTTAATTTCAGGCTCTTAATATAAAGGGTTCTATTTGTACTAATGCTTGGGCATGAAAGGATGTTAAGGCTAGTACCCTGAGGAAAGCAGGGGGAAAACTGGCTGGCTTCCGTGTTTCTGGGTGACTCTTTAGGTGAAAATTTTGAAAACTTCATCATTGCTAGACGGTCTGCATAAGAATTTTAGATATTCTTTCAGATAGTCCAGAGGCAAATCCCATTAGCAGGCTTACAATGATGTCAGGGACTGGACTGATGCTGAAGAGGGCACACCCATTGTGGAAGCATTCACTGACGAACAACTAATCAAGTGTTGTATGGGGAAGAAGAAGAGGAGCCTCAATACTGTACACAGAAGCAAGCTTCTTGGTTTATTTTGAAATTTATGGAATTTGCAGAATCAAACAGCATTTATGCTGTGGCAGAGATAATGAGTCTGCACATAATTCTCAATTCATGAAACGAGAGAAAAGCATCATCATTGAAATCTGAGGGACATGTTCAACAAGGCCTCCAAGAGTGTTGCTACATTGATTTGTGTTATTTCCTAACCCTTTATCTTCTACTCCATCACCTTCCTCAGCTATAAAGACTCCTGATCCACAGGCTGCTGCTCTTTCAGCATTCCTGGTAGAAACTGATGAGATTACAGAAAACACAGAAGGGGACCCAGATGCCCCTGAACCAGCAGCTGAAGAGATGTAAAAATGGAATTCTCATCTGACTGGTTTTACACCAAATATAGGAGCAATAACAAAATTACCTGTGAACCTGCAGCAGTATAGACCCTGTTTGATACACAGGCACCTGTCCAGTCCCATGGGTGCTGAATGAAAGGAATTCTGCTGTACCAAATAGAAATAAGTTCGACTGCTGCCTAAGTGTTACTTCACTAGCCAGTGAACAGGTTTTTAGGCCTAAAGTAACAGTTTATACTATCACCAGATTTGATTAGATTTTTAAAAATATCAGTTTGCATTTTCACATAACTAATTTAGCCATCTGTGCTTATGCATGCATAATTTGTTAATGTGAAGGACTTAAGAGGTATGAATGTCAAATACAGTTATTAGTTTCTTTTCGTACGTGCCAAAATTATTTTGTAAGTGTCAGTATTTCATTTTTTGCCCGGTTATTTGGGAATGATTGTGATACATTAATTGTACTTTGTATTATAATGTTCTTAAATACTTTACCTTATATGAAAGTTGGTTATACTTGTGTTGTAATTGGCGTGGTGTGTTACAGCTTATAATCCAGTGAAGTTTAATCTTGCCAATAAGAAGGCTGGCCTTGGTTTCAAACCATTTGGCAGTGGTGGTGGGAACAAGAAGAAACGGAAGAAGAACAAGAACAACCAATTCAACAATAGCTTTAACAATTCCATGGTCGGGAATACTCAGTTGTTTTCACATCCACCTCCCCTCCCACCAGAAGTTGCCCCACCTCCCTTCCCACCACTTCCACCACTTCCTCAGGAACCGGCTCCACCTGCCCCTCCAAGTGAAGACCCACCCCAAGATGATGCAATGGACACAGCACATATAATGAAGTCTATGGAAATGAGTCCTGATACACCATTTTCTGTCACAACAAAGACACTGGAGGAACGTGCCTCAGCTGCTGTGAGCAACTCAGAAGCCCAGCAGAAAACTTCAGCTCCTGCCACACATTTCAATCCATCTGGTGATTGGCCAGAGAGCCTCAAGTAAGTAATAAACCCCAACAGATTTTTTAAGATTGGTAATACACAGTAATGAATTTTGAGTTTTGAGATGTTCATTTTCTGGTTTCCTTATTGCTTTCTGTGTTTGCATAAGATGTACCTTTGACGAAGGGATATGTATCCAGTGACGTCTGTGTAGCAGTCATTTCACATTTTTTCCTACTGAATTCCAGAAGTAAGTGACATGTCTGGCAGAATTTTATTTTAAGACCATCTTATGGCAAACAGCTCTGTGTGATTATTAATGATTTGAAATTTTACTTAATTCATTCAGGCCCACATTGTGTCCCTAAACATGCATACTTGCTTTATTGTGTCGTTTCTTCAACCTGAGTGTGTACAGATGGTAATCTACTATCATGGCATGCAACTTGAAGTCATAAGCCATGACAATTCAGAATGCTGTTTGATAACATTTTGTGCTTGATAATGAAGTGTAGGCTGTTATTGCATTCTTTGTTTGTTGTATATCTTCTATTATTGAAGTTTTTGTTTGTTGCATACCTCCCAAGGATGGCCAAAAAGGCTGAAACATGTAGGAGGATTGCCCCATGTTTATATCTGCTGTTATCTAATCGTAGTGCTGTTGTTGGAATATATATGATGATGCCTTATCATCTTTACTGATTCCTACAATTAAAAGTTCATTGATCTTCAGATCATGGATTGAAGTGACTACATTGCAGTTTCTCTGTAAATCATGCTTCCTGTGATTCCATTCAGATCCTACAGGCAGGTGCTGGAATGGTGGCTGACCATTTCCACATCTTTATTCATAACTTATTTATCTTATTGTTCAACACTGTATAACATACATGTTTGAAAAAAATATGGTTAAGTAACCCAGGAGTCAGGTCAATCTTCATCCAGGTAAATGAGCGTTTGGCATTGCACAGTGCTGTAGTATTGTACATTATTGTTTTTAATCCTTGACTATATCTGTTCTGACAGCAGTAATTTATCCTTTTATTCTCATTCCCTTGGCCCTCTGAATTCTATATAATAGAAAAACCAGAGCGTACTATGTGTAAAAAAAATTAGATTTTTCCACCATCTAAGATGGTTGAGTTCCTTCCTTCTGTCTGGGAGTTCTGACTTCAGATCTTGATCAGAAGGCTAGTTATGTCATGTAGGTTTACTCAGAACCTCAAGAGAAACACCAGGGACACTGACTTCCACTAAGTAAGAGTTGCTTTTCTCAACATCCTTCCCATGTGAATGCTGGTTTGACACCATCCAGCTACATTATTGAATACCACTATTAAATATATAACACCATGTGCAATGATACATGTTTTGTGACTGTCCAAAGAATAGAATCATATTTTAGGGACATTCTGTGTTATATACTGTGATAATTTTAATTGCAGGAATTATGTAAATCGTTGTTACGCCAAATGTGTGGAGAATGTGGACAAGGACCAGGTAGAGATAATACTTAAGGGCAAGATTACAAGAGCAGCTAACGAAGGTTCACTTTGGATTAAGAACTGGGATAATGAGCCTCTCCCAAGGTAATATATTCACTGGCACCCCATCTTGACCATGAAGGCTGCATTCAGATTCAAGAAATTCCATAATATATACAGTCTTGTAATGTGTGAAACTCTTGTCCTTATTTGCTATTACTATGAGTCAAGACAAAAGTAACAAAAACATTTTAATTCGCTCTATTCCTTAACCTTTTGGCGCCAGAATTATTTTTTTTAAATTTTAGCACACCCTGTATATAAAATGTGAATAAAACAGGAACCAAATACGTTAGAATTATGAAACAAACTGCATTTTGAAGAGGAAAAAACGGACAGTATGTACCACGTTTAAAATACTCAGTATCTGTATTTGTTGAATAAATATATAAAATGCAACGTTTAGAGGTTAGTGGTGCGGTACGACCACTATAGCGGTCTTTAGGCGTCAAAGGGTTAATGAAATTCATAAAACTAGCCATGTTAGCTTAATCTCTATTAAGTGACTAGCTGTGGAGTGGATGATGTGTGTTCAATTCTTAGCAGAGGCAGGGGTTGCCCTTATCTTCATTATGTGCAAAATGGCTTTGTTGGAGATAGAGCGTTGTTTAACAGGGCAGAGAAGTGCCTTGTGTATAGGGCTGATGTCTAGAATGCATATAACAGTAGTATTTTCTTTATATGTTGTAATGGTATGGTGCAGAGAGTATTTTTTGTTGCCTGACTGCCCACTGTAGAGCAGACATCATCATTGCTGCATAGCGATGAGTGATGCTGCTTGCTCTGCAGTGCTGATCCCAGTGAGTTAAAAAAGGCTAAGGCATAGGGCAGCCTCACTTTACCTTTATTTTTTGACTTGCAAGCTTTACTTTCATTGTTGTCTGAGTGCTGAAATGTTGCAAATAATGAAAGGATGACTAGATGGAAGTTGCTTTACAGGGAGGAAATGCATTATGAGTAAAATTATTCTCTGATACTGATTTTAAATATTTAAAAATAAACCATTATTTTGACACTCCATTTTGCTAACTAAAGCCTCACAGAAATAATGTGGCTGTAATAGGAGGTTTATGAACTGTATTTTGGCCCCAGCTGTGCTATAATGTTTGTGAATGCTAAAGCGAGTTGAGTATATATATATATATAGATAGAAGCTGCCCATAAGAAGTAAAATGTTCCAATTTTTTGCAGTATACACAGTGAAAGGAAATTTATCGAGATCAAGAAAACTTACCCAGCATCCCCAGACCTAAGCTGTTCAAGCTTGACACCGCAGAAGCAACAATCTGGAGGACGAGGCAAGAAATTGGGCCTGTCAGCAGCAGTGGGATCGAGGTTAGGTGTACGAAGTTACAGGAGAAGATCTCGGTCAAGAAGTAGGTCAAGAACAAGGTCACACTCTAGGTCTCCATCACTAAGCAGGTCAAGGAGGAACAGGTCAAGGTCCAGTGACAGTTCACGCAGTCCTGCTCGTCGCAGACGAACTAGAAGGTAAATCAGAATCGGTGAAATGAAGGATTGTAAAATGCTTTTAAATCCTTCCTCTTCTGTGGGTGAATTAGTCTTTTCACCTGGAGAAATCTAGCAACTGGAAAAACTAATAACACCCTTTATAACAAGTTATTTTATGGAATGTGAGGGGAAAGAAATATTTACTAAACTGTTGTTCAAAAGGCTCAAGAGATTGATTGAAACTAATGGATTGTTAGATATCAACTGGATTTAATTTATCCATGATAGTCCCCCATAGCAGGCTTGTGGAAGTAAGAACATAGTCATACATTTGTTTAAGAACTAATCCCTTTGTTGTACATCATATTAAAAATTGATATACATATTGCTGTCAACCACAACAAACATTTTATTAGTCCCATCAACACATGCTACATGTTTTGGTAATATTCACCATCGTCAGGCATTGAATTCATGATTTTGAAAACTCAGAATAAAATGCATATATATTGAATTTGTGAGATCTTACAATTTGTACACTTGATATTAAATTTTATGTAGCATTTAAAATATAGGTATTCATAAATTTCCCATTGTTGGTTGTCTTATTTTTTTGTCCACTTCTTTTTTACGTAAACGCTGTTGAAAAGTTGTTAAAAACCATACTGTAACTCGAGTACTTCATTACCAGATGTATTTTTTGGGCAGTTGTAAATACAGAAATAGTACACATAATTTGCCTGAACACTAATACAAAACGTGAAGAAAGAATACCAACAAGATGCAACAATATAGATAATTTATTGTCAATTCCAGATGTTTATTATTGACTACTGTCTCGACATGTTTCGGGCATCTTTATGCCCATCATCAGGAGAAAAGACCACGTGTTACTGCATGTGGGGTTTTTTGCTGGTAGTGTTGG
>Ga0123357_10007407_pt1 | contig 13557 bp, 12 predicted proteins | sample TergutEmb28metaG_FD_89873 | JGI IMG/M metagenome (GOLD analysis project Ga0123357, IMG submission 89873) | Embiratermes neotenicus P4 segment gut microbial communities from Petit-Saut dam, French Guiana - Emb289 P4 | ecosystem: Host-associated > Arthropoda: Insects > Digestive system > Gut ... | reverse complement strand
GTTGCGAAGTCAGGGGTGTCCTTGACGGCGCAGTCCATGCCGAGGTTGATCTTGAGCTGGTTGCAAACAGCGTTGGCCCACGGGTCGTGGCCGCCGTCACCGTTCACCCAGATGTAGAAGGTGCCCTTGTAGCCACCGGTCGAGTCGTAAAGCTGCTTGGCCTTGGCGGCGTCGAAGGTGCAGTTGTCACCGCAAGCGCCGGCCTTGTAACCGTCAACGACGGGGCTGACCCAGCCGGTGGCCGGGGTGCGGGCGTTGTTGAAGATCGTCGAGGTGATCTGGCTGCGGTCGAAGCCCATTGAGATGGCTTGGCGCATCGGCAGTGTCATCTGCGGATCGATGGACGTCGGCGAGAAGCTCAGAACCTGGATGACGCCCGTGTCGGCGGTGCCCCAGCGGGCGGAGCCGTCAGCGTTGACCAGATCGGTCTTCTACGCGTCGCCGACCAACTGGTCGGACGGGATGACGTCGGTGGCATCAAGGTTGTTGGCGACGACGTCGTTGTAAGCAGCGCTCGTGTCGTTGTAAACCTTGAAGATCACCTGGTCGACGGAGCCCGGGTACTTGCCCGAGTAACCGGCGAACTTCTGCAGGACGATCTGCGTGTCGTCGTTGGTGACGATCTGGTACGGGCCGGCCGAAATCGGCGTCTTGGCGAAGGTGGACTTGTCAGCCGAGGTGTCGGAGAAGAAGGCGTCCGGCTGCGGCGCGAAGGCCGTGTAGCCGAGGCGCACAACCAGGTTCGACGTCGGAGCGCTGGTCTGGATGGTGAACGTGTAATCGTCCACAACCTTCAGACCGCTCATCGTCGAATCCGTGTTGCAGCCTTGACCGGTGGGGTCATTGAAGCCGGCGATCATGCCGAAGAAGTACGAGTTGATCTGGTTGTTAGCGCAGTCGGCGCCCCAGTTCCACGCGTCAACGAAGTTGTGGGCCTTGACCTCGGTGCCGTCCTGGAACATGTAGCCCTTGTTGAGCGTGACAGTCCAGTTGGTGGCATCGGACGACGTGATCGACTGGGCGATATCCATCTCCGGGGCGGCGGTGTCACTGTTGTAGTGCACCAACTTGGCCTGGCTGGCGTCCAGCGGGTTGCCGCCGCAGACCTCGGACGTGTCGGTGCCCAGCAGGATGTTCTGCGGGGTGCAGCCACGCACGCTGATGCTGGTGGCAGCCGCCGTCGCAGCAGCGGTGTCCGAGCCGGTTCCGGCCGGCGTTGTTGTGTTGTTATTACTTGAGCAGGCGCTGAGCGTCAGAGCGAACGCTGCGCACAGGGCGCCAACTATGGCGACCTTGTTGGTTTTCATACAACCTCCTGTTGAGGCGAAGCGGGAGTGCGTCGCCGGCTGGATCACTTAGATAGAGTGATGAATTTCGATAATTCTGCTGTGACTTGGTAACAAGTCAATGACGTTAATGTTAACGTGATGTTACACGACATCGCAATGATGCATCGAATGTTGCTCTGACAAGGTATTATACGCACGAGTCCCCGCCTGTCACGATTTGGTAACGATCGCCAGTCTGTGTTAGCCCTGTGGGCCGGCATCCCTTTCTCGTAGGTAAGCGACGGCGTCGACGACGACGGGAATCGCCCGGATCACTGTAAGCGCGACGGCCGCCCACACGATCACCCAGCCGGCCCAATAGACGACCGGCCAGCCGTAAACCCGCCCCAGAACCGTGGACGGACCGCCCGGCAATAGGTAAGCAGCCTCAATCCCCAAGAACACGAAGGCCAGCAATTTGGCGCCGCCGAAGATGGCCCGCATCGGGCGTCCAGCCGTCAGCCAGGCCGACAACTTCGAGCGCATCATGTTTTTCTCGCCGAACGCCGTCATGCCGTCCGAATAGGACGACGAGCGCAACCCGTCCACTATGAAAGCGCGGGCCACCACCAGCAGCGGCACCCACACCGGGATCAGCCCGAGATCGGAAAACACTATCCAGCAGGCCACCTCGACGACCCGGTCGCCGACGATGTCGAAGATGGCACCGAACTGGCTGGTCTCGTGGCGGCGACGGGCCACCCAGCCGTCCAGGCCGTCCAACAGAATGACAACCGCCAGCGCCGGCCCGCACCACTGCACGACGGTGGGATTGGCGCCGTACATAACCCACAAGACGATGAAGAGCACAATCATGCGCCCGACCGTGATGGCGTTGGCCATGGTTTCTCCTTAATGATCGGCAGCTCAACATTACCCGCGATTTCCCGTCGTTCGCCGGGCCGCCGGGCTAGACTGGCAGGGAGGTTGCGACCTCCAACACCGGGCCAGACGTCAGGAGGCACCCCATGGGGCTGTTCGACAAAATGGAACGCGGCATCGAGTCTGCCGTCCATGGCGCGTTCGCCAGCGTCTTCAAGGGCGACGTCGAGCCTGTCGAAATAGCGACCGAACTTCAAAAGGAACTAGACAACGCCGCCAAGGTGCTCAGCCAAGGTCGCATGCTTGTGCCAAACGACTTCCGCGTCTCACTGGCGCGCGCCGACTACGACCGCCTGGCGCCCTATTCGCGCACCCTGAACGCCGAGATCATCCCCGGGCTGCGCGAGCACGCCGCCAGCCGACGCTACGTCTTCAACGGCCCCATCACCATCGCGTACCTGCTGGACGACAAACTGACAACCGGCCGTTTCGCTATCGCGAGCCAGACCCGGGCAGGCGTCAGCGATGCCACCGCCCCTGCCCAGGCCCGCCAACTGGTGCTGGAAGTCAACGGTGTGCGCCACCCCTTGACACCGCCCGGTTTCACCATCGGACGCGGCACCGAGGCCGACCTGCGTATCAACGATCCGGGGGTTTCGCGGCTACATGCCCAAGTCAGCGTCGAGGACGCCGGGGACGGCAACGTCAATGTGTCGATCACCGACCTGGGCTCGACAAACGGGCTGATCGTCAACGGCCAGAAGGTGCGCTCCGTGCCTTTGGCCGAAGGCTCGCGCATCGAGATCGGCACGACGCGGATGCTCGTCCACTCACCTGTGGGGGAATAACGTGTCCGGCTTGCTGATAGGCGGGCTGAAGATCGCCTTCGTCGCGCTGCTATGGCTGTTCATCGCCCTGGTGGCGTTGGTTTTGCGGCGCGATCTGTTCGTCGTCAATGGGGCCGGTGCGCTGGGCGAAGCGAAAATCACGCCCACGCCGTCACGCCCGCTAGCCGCCCCCAACCCGAAGCGTCGCGGACGGGCCGCCCAGCAAGCACAACTCACGGTCATCGAAGGCCCCGGCAAAGGTGACACGGTGCCGCTGCGCGGCGAGATCATCGTCGGCCGGGCCACAGACGCGACACTCGACATCAACGATGACTATGCGTCGGGCCACCATGCCCGCTTCTACCGCGACGACGAGTCGTGGATCGTCGCCGATCTGAGCAGCACGAACGGCACCATCGTCAACGGCATGCGCATCGCCCGTCCCACCCGCGTCGGTGACGGCGATATCGTCAGAATCGGACGCACCAGCCTTCAGGTGGCCCAGCCATGAGTGAAAACAACGAAGAGCGCACGGCGCGCTTGCCCGAACCGGCCGCACCGCCCGACCAGTTCTCCTGGCAGTCGGCGGCGGCATCTTGGGTCGGGCTGATACGTCACAATAACCAGGATTCTGCGTGCTCGTCGCCCCGTCTGGCCGGGGTGGCCGACGGCATGGGCGGCGAGGCAGCCGGCGACTTGGCGTCCATGGTGGCGGCGCGCCGGTTGTGGATGGCGGCGGCCAATCCGTCCGTCGGCTCGCTGGTCGGCGCGGTGGCAGCGGCCAGCGACGATATCGCCAAGCTGGTACAGGCCGACAACGCCCTTGAGGGCATGGGCACGACCATCTGCGCCGCGCTGTTCGACGGCCACGAGCTCGACATCGTCCATATCGGCGATTCGCGGGCCTACCGCTGGCGCGGCGGCAAGCTGAAACAGTTGACGCACGATCATTCCTTCGTCCAACAGCTAATCGACCAGGGCAGCCTCACCGAAGAACAGGCGCGCGTGCACCCCCGTCGATCGTTGGTGCTGCGCGTCGTCAACGGCACACCTATCGGCTCACCCGACCACTTCACCGATACCGCCCAACTGGGCGACCGCTACCTGTTTTGCAGCGACGGGCTGAGCGGCTACGTCGACGCGGCGGCCATCAAGAAAGCGATCGCCAACCCGAACATCGATGACGCTGTCGACGCAATGCTGGCCGATGCGACAGCCGCCGGCGCGCCCGACAACGTGACCGTGGTGGTCACCGAAATCGTCGCCCAGAACGACGAGTTGGACGCCGCCGCACCAAAACTTTGGGGGGCTGCAGCCACTCTGGAACCGCCAGCTGACGAGTCTGAAGACACCATCGAATCCGACGACATCGTCGCCGACTTGGCCAGTTGGGGGGCTAAGATGCCCACCGAGATCGCGCCCCGCACGACGGCGCCGCGGCGGTCGACGGCACTCTCGGCCGCGCGGCGGGCCAGGCGGCGCGGCCTGATAATCGGACTCGTCGTGCTGGCTGCCCTGATAGCCGCCGCAATAGGTGGCGTCGCCTGGACGCGGACACAGTGGTATATCGGTGTCGTCAACGGTGATGCAGCGGTCTTCCAGGGCGTCCCCTACAGGATCGGGCCCTGGTATCTCAGCACAATCGCCCAGACGACCACCATCAGCCTGGGAGATCTGCCCGCCTTCTACGCCGACAAAGTACAAAATTGGGAAATCCGGCCGTCCTCGCTGCAGGACGCCCAAGACAAGCTGCAAACGCTGCAGCAGCAAGCCCAAGCCTGCATTGATGCCCGCGACGGCCAGACTTCGCCGGTCGAAGGATGCCCGTGACGGGGGTTGGCGCGCCAACCCCGGCCGTGCCGCCCACCCGGCGGTGGGCCGAGTTGGGCTTGCTGGTGCCAGCCCTGGCGATCGGCATCGGCGGCTACGTTTTGACCAACCTGAACCGCACCGGCACTCTGCCGGCCCACTGGTGGCTGGTGCCGATACTGGGCACTCTGCTCGCGCTGGCGGCGCACCTGGTGGTGCGGTTGCGCACGCCTTACGCCGACCCGATTATCCTGCCCGTGGTCGTCGCGCTGTGCGGGCTGGGCCTGGCCATGCTGAACCGTCTTGACATGGCTATCGGTGGCGGCGGGGACGCCAGGGCGCAGCTTATCTGGATGGCCGTCGGAGTGGCGGTCTTCGCCGTCATCGTCATTTTCCTGCGCGACTACCGCGTTTTACAGCGCTACCCGTACCTGCTGTTCATCGTCGGCATGGTTTTGCTGCTGTTGCCACTGTTGCCCGTCATCGGGACGAACATCAATGGTTCGCGGATTTGGATCCGCGTGGCCGGGTATTCGTTGCAGCCGGCCGAGATCGCCAAGATCGTCTTGACGCTGGCCTTCGCCAGCTACCTAGCCGACCGCAGTGAAGTACTGACTTCGGCGGGAAAGAAGCTGGGCGCATGGACGCTGCCCCGCCTACGCGACGTCGTACCGCTATTCATCATGTGGGCGGCCGGCGTGGTCGTCCTGGTGTTCCAGAACGACTTGGGCACGGCCTTGCTGTTCTTCGGGCTGTTTGTCGTCATGCTATATGTGGCAACCGACCGCATCAGCTGGGTCGTCGGCGGCTTGGCCGCCTTCGCCGGCGCGGCCTTCGTCATCTACCGCTTCACCGGCCACGTGCAGGTGCGTGTCGACTCGTGGCTGCACCCGTTCTCCGACCTAAACCAGAACTACCAGATCATCCAAGGCCAGTTCGGCATGGCCTGGGGCGGGCTGTTCGGACGCGGCTGGGGCCTGGGCTCGCCATCACTCATACCTCTGGCGAGCACCGACTTCATCTCCGCCGCATTGGGCGAGGAAATCGGGCTGGTCGGGCTGGTCGGCATCATCGTCTTATATGCCCTTATCGTGGCGCGCGGACTGAAAACAGCCTTGCTGGTACGCGACTCGTTCGGCAAACTACTGACGGCCGGCTTCAGTTTTGTTTTCGTTCTTCAGGTGACGGCCATCATCGGCGGCGTCACCAGGCTGCTGCCGCTGACGGGCCTGACCACGCCATTCCTGTCGCGCGGTGGGTCGTCCCTGGTGGCCAACTGGGCCATCGCGGCGCTGCTGATGGTTGTAAGCCACCAGGCCCGTCGTCCGATCGTCGAGTTTGAGCCCTTCGTCGATCTGGACTTCGAGCAGACGACCGTCATCGACTTGTCCAGTCTGGAGGACGGCGCCATCGGGCCGCGTGTCTCCACGTCGCCGGAAGCCGCCACCCAACCCGATGACGCCACCCAGCGTCTGGCAAAAGTAGGTGAGCAATGAACCGCGCTATCCGTCACGTCGGCGTCGTCGCCGGTTTACTGATCTTCGCCCTGATGCTAAACCTGACACTTTCGTACTTTTTGCGCACCGACTCGTTGAACAACAACCCCGCCAACCAGCGGGTGTTGCAGGCCCAATTCGCAGAGCCGCGTGGGGCCATCCTGGCCGGCAACACCGCGATCGCGCAGTCGGTGCCGTCCAGCGGCGACTTCCCCTACCTGCGCACCTACGCGGACGGGCCGATGTACGCCCCAGTGACCGGGTTCTACTCGTATATGTACGGGCGCTCCAAGCTTGAACAGGCCTACAACGACGCGCTAACAGGGTCGTCCGACCCGCGTGTCGTGCAGCAAATGATCAACTCGCTGACCGGACAGCCGAACAGCCCAGCCTCGGTGCAGACCACCATCAACCCGGCCGCCCAGCAGGCCGCCTGGAAGGCGCTGCAGGGCAAAGAAGGCGCCGTCGTAGCCATCGACTACACGACCGGCGCGATATTGGCGTACGTGTCGACGCCCAGCTACGACCCGTCACAACTGTCGTCCGACGACCTGGCGGCCACACAAACCGCCTGGACGAACCTGAATGCCGACCCGACGAGCCCGATGGCCGACCGGGCCGGACGCGAGATCTACCCACCCGGCTCAACCTTCAAGTTGGTGACCGCTGCCGCCGCGCTGGAGGCCGGCTGGACACCCGACACCATGGTCGACTCCCCCGCCCAGTTGACGCTGCCGGGCACCGACACCCAATTGACCAACGCCGAGAATTGCGGCGGCACCCAGATCTCGCTGCAGCAGGCGCTTCAGGTCAGTTGCAACACCGCCTTCGCCAACGTCGGCATGACAATCGGACAGGACGCCATCGCCGCCCAGGCCGCCAAGTTCGGCTTCGGCAAAGCTTTCGGCGGCGACGTCGGATCGGCGGTGTCGTCCTTCCCCAGCGGGCTCGACCAAGCCCAGACGGCGATGAGTGCCATCGGGCAATACGACGTGACGGCCAGCCCCCTGCAGATGGCGGTTGTGGCGGCGGCCATCGCCAACAACGGCGTCGCCATGCAGCCGTACTTCGTCTCACAAGTGTTGGGCGCCGACCTGAGCGTCATCTCGACGCACACGCCCGTCTCGAACGGGCAGGCGGTCAGCGCCACCACGGCCGCCGAACTGCAGCAGATGATGCAGTCCGTCGTGGCCAATGGCACCGGCCAGCGGGCCCAGATGTCGGGATTGACGATCGGCGGGAAGACAGGCACGGCCCAATCCGACAAGGTTCGCGCCCCCTACGCCTGGTTCGCCGGGTACGCGGTGGAGCCCCATGTTGCAGTCTGCGTCTTCGTCGCCAACGCCGGCACTAACGAAGACCAATCCGGCGGCGCGACAGCTGCGCCAATCTTCAAGCAGGTCGTCCAGGCACTCAGCTGACCAGGAAAGTGATCACCCGGCTCCAGGTTTCACCTGGACGCAGCACAGTGTTGGGGAAGCCGGTTTGGTTGGGGGCGTCGGGGGGGCTTTGGGGCTCGATGGCCAGGCCGGCGTGCTGATTGTATGGCTGGCCGTTCGGCCCGTGGGTCTTACCCGAGAAACCTTCCGCGTCATAGACCTGGACACCCGGGGCGTCGCTCAACACCGTCAATTCGACGCCGTCGCCGCTCAGGCGCACCATTTCGCGCAAGCCGACGCCCGGAACCATGAAGTTGTGGTCCATGGCGCCGCCGCGATCCTGGCCAGCCGCCAGCATGGCTGCCCGGGCGTCGCCGATACGGCGCGGGGTCGTGAAATCCAACCCGCCAGACACCGGCAAAAACGCGCCAGTCGGTATGCCGTCAGCCTTGGTGGGCGTATATTGCGGCCCGTTCACCCATAGCTCCAGGTCGTCAATGGAACCGGCTCCGAGATCGAAATAGGGGTGCAACGTCAAGTTGACGACGGTCGGCGCGTCACAGGTGGCCGCGTAAGTCAGCGTCAGGGCGTGTTCGCCGAGATCGAACGCTGCCGCCGCTTCGAGCGTCCCCGGGAAGCCCTGGTCACCGTCCGGTGAGACCAACCGCAACGCCACGCTGGTGTCGTCGGCCGCAGCAACCTCCCACTGACGGGCAGAGAACCCGTCCGCACCGCCGTGCAACGTGTTGGGCGGCTCGTTGACCGACACCTGATAACCCACCCCGTCGATTCTGAAGCGTCCACCAGCCAGACGATTGGCGTAACGACCGACGGTGCGACCCATGTAGTGGTCTTGGCTGCTGCTCAGGGCGATGTCCCGCCAGCCGTCCCCCTGACGGGTTTGCAGGCGTGAAAGTGTCGCACCCAGCGTGTCGATCGTTGCCCAAAGGTGGGCGTTGCGCAGTTCGTGTTGGCTCATGACGTCTATTGTGTCAGGTCCGGCGGTCAGACAAGCTCGTTGACCCAGGCCTCATGACCGGGCGGCAATAGCGTGTCGTCGGCATCGCTGAGCAAGTCGCGCAAGCGCGCCTTGACGGCCGCCAGCTGCTTCGGTTTCGGGGCGCCCGTCGCGGGTTTGACCACCGTCCCAAATGTCGCCTTCGGGTGCAGCAGCGCAGCCCAGTCGCAGCGAGCCTGACAGATCGCATCGTTCACCTCTCGCATCGACGGCGATGCCCCCGTGACCTCTTCAGCGGCCCGCGTCCAGCCATAGTCGCGGTTGATGCGCAACAGCGCCGGCTCCACCGTCCCGGCATCATGCACGTCGATGTGCGGCTCGATGACACACGCGCCAGCCGCGCGGGCCCACTCGACCTCGTCCTGGATCGTCTCGTCCAGCGTGATCGTGGCCACCCGAAGCAGCACGGAAATCATGTCCTTGGTGGCGAAATCGTCCGACACCACGCCCGGCGGTTGTGCAACCACCACATAAGGCCTTGTCACGCCAAGATTCTTGACAGCCATCTCGATCGGCAGGTTCTCGCGGACACCGCCGTCCACATAAACCCCGCTGCCCAGCTTGACGGGACGGAAAACACCGGGTATCGCGCACGACGCCCAAACGCCCAGCGCCACGTCATAGGCGACCTCGTCAATCGGGTGGTCATCACGGTCGACGATGACGCCGTCCTGACGCATGAAGCGCAACTCGCCGGAATCGATGTCGACCATGGCCAACCGCATATTGACACCGGACGTGTTGATGCGGCTCGATTGGAATGTCGACTCAAAAAGCAACCGGCGGACGATGGGGCCCGGCCTGTAGGCCGAAGCCGCTCGCTCCGCACCGCGGACGGATGCCGCCAGCCCGGCGCCGGCCCGCCCAACCCGCAGAAGCGACCCGGCCAACTGCCACATGTCAGTCGGTGACAACACCATGCCCGCCGACGGGTCATCGGCCATAGCTCGCTTGACGACCTCGTTGGGGTCATCGGCGTCACCGGCCACCACCGGCTCGGCGTCCTCGGCCCGCGAACCCAACAGCCCGCCCAAACCTTCGAGATGGCCGCGAAGATTGGTGAACCAGGCCTGCTCGGCGAACATATCGGACGTGCCGGTCATCGCCAGCCAAAGCCGCTCCAACTCTCGCAACTCGTCGGATTGGACGGCCGGATCGAGCGATTGGGAAAGCATGGAGGCGACGATGCTGCCCGCAGAAGTACCCAAAATGACCGTCGGCGCGATGCCCACCACGTCATACAAATACCGCGCGGCCCCGATATGGAAACTCGCCCTCGCCCCGCCGCCCGAAAGGATCAACCCGGTGACCTCAGGCACCACCGGCTCGGCGCGGGCCGAACTGTTGCGCGTGAGCATATCAAACCAAGATTTACGAGGCATGCGCCAATCCTACCGGGTGACAGGCGGTCCGCAGCGTAGCGAAGGAGCGGCGGTATAGCAGGCGGAAGCAGGTTTGGGCTGGCGCCGGCGGAGACGCCTGCAGTCGCAACCGACCACCCAGACCACGCGTCGAGTACGGGGTCTGGGCGCCCTGGGCCTGCTGGAACCCGCTTCCACTACACTTGGGGGAATGTCCACGCCTGACGCGACTCTGCCCCACCACCGGTACTCGGCGCCCGTCGACCTTTCGCGGTTTGCCTGGCTGAGCATCGCCGCCGGGGTCGTCACGCTGACGATGAAGACTGTCGCGGCGTTGATGACCGGGTCCGTCGGCTTGCTTTCTGATGCGGCGGAGACCGTCGTCAACTTGGTTGCCGCAGTGGTGGCCCTTTTCGCGCTGCATGTGGCGATACAACCGCCGGACGAAAACCACCCCTACGGCCACTCCAAGGCCGAATACTTCTCAGCCATCGTCGAAGGGGCGATGATTTTCGTGGCGGCCGTGTTCATCATTTACACGGCAGTCGAGCGCTTGATCAACCCGCAGCCGCTGGAGCACCTGGGCATCGGTTTGGGGGTGTCCGTCATAGCGTCGGGCGTCAACGGCGCCGTCGCCTATGTGATGCTGAAACAGGGGCGCAAGCATAATTCGGCCGCGCTCACCGCAGACGGGAAGCACCTGTTGACCGACATTGTCACGTCGGCCGCCGTGCTGTTGGGGGTCGCGCTGGTGTGGCTGACACACCTCGGGTGGCTGGACCCGGTGGTGGCCCTGCTGGCGGGCGTCAACATCATGTGGACGGGTTTCAAACTGATCCGCGATTCGGTCAATTCGTTGATGGATTACGCCCTTCCGGAAGCCGACGCGGCAACACTGACGGAGATCCTGGACGCCCACACCACGCCCGAGGTGTCCTTCCACGCTATACGCACCAGGGTCGCCGGAAACCGCCATTTCGCAGCCTTCCATGTGCTTGTGCCCGGCGACTGGACGGTCAAACGTGGCCACGACTTGACCGAAGACCTGATCGACGACATCGTCGCCCGTCTGCCCACTTTGCGCATCGACGCGCACCTCGAGCCACGCGAAGATCCGCGCAGCTACGAGGACCTGGAGATCTGAGACGAACTAGATTCTGCGACTTCACGCAGAGCCTGCCCTGCGCGGAGCGAGGCGGAGTCGCAGGGATGACGGCTATGCATGAATAGATGATGGCCGGGGGTGTGGTGGGTACCCCCGGCCACCATCAGACACGACAGCTGTTGCTGGGCCGTCGCGCCAGCGCGCTCAACAGGGTGGGTGTCCCCGGAGCACGCAATCTGCCAATTCGGGCTGGTGTGGTGCCCTCACTGGCTGCGCCCGAGGTGGTGGTGTCGGAGAGGTTGCGTACCTCGGACGCTGAGTACGCCGTTCATAGCAAGCTACCCCCCGGCGAACCCACAATAATCGTACGCCCGCGACGACTTGCCATGTAACCCATATCAAACCATGCTCCAAAGCATTCCGACAGCTGGCAACCGGTAGGCTTGGGATTGTGAGCATTGCAGTGGATCTGGAGGCGACATCTGATGCCGCCGACGGGTTGGGGACGCCACCGTCGACCCCGATCGTCGCTCTGCCACCGATTGAGAAACTGCAACCGAGCCTCCGACTCGACCCCGCCACCGGCGAACCACCACGGAGTGCCGTCGTGCGTATCGCCTTCTGGCTGCTCTTGCTGGCGTCCCTGGCCGAAGTCGGCACCATCGCCTTGACCTGGTGGCGGGCCATCCACATGGAGAGCTTCCCTGGAAGCGCCCGCCTCATCGCCTGGACGCATCCCAACCCCGGTTCGATCCCGTCGCTGCTGATCGCCGCGGCCACGATGCTGATCGGTGTGATTCTGGTGGCCGCCCCCGTCCTTGCCGGCTACTTGGCTTGGGTCGGCCAACCGTCCGCCGTCTGGTGGGCAATCGGCGCGCTGGTGTTGACGTCGGCCACTTACGTAGTCACTGCCCCGACATCTTCAGGGGCATCCTGGCTGTCGCCGCTTTGGAGTAACCTCGGCTGGCTGGCTGTGCCACTCACCCTGATCGGCGCTGCAATTCTGTGGCTGCCACCCGCCCGACGCAGTTTTGCCGATTGGAAGCGGTTCCGCGCGACGACTTCGCCCGCCACGCCCCCGGCCGACATCGTCTACGGACGGCTGGAGCAGTTCCGCTGAGACGGATTACGCACCGTGGCATTCAATTACTGGAGGTTCATGGCTTCGCCCCACGGCGGGGTGTCGTCGTCGCGTCCGAAACGCCGGGGCGTGCCGGTCAAGCCTGGCGTCCCCTGGTTCGTCAGCGTCACTTTCTTTGTCGCAGTGCTGCGGGTGCTGGCCTTCACGTTGCTGTTGCTGGTCGTGGCCATTGGCTTCGATCCTCCGTCGCCGCGCTGGTTGGACGCACTGATCATGGCCCACGGCGCCGCCATGATCACCGCGCTGGTATTCGTCCTCAACGGCTTCGGCTGGGCCAGGCTGGCTTGGCTTGTGCTTTCGCTGGCCCAGTTCGCGTTACTGGCCGACATCATCACCGTCTGGGTGGTGGCCTTCGATTTGGTCGTACTGGTGATACTTCTCATACCACCGTCCAACCGCTATATGACTGGATGCGCGGCCGCCCGTCGCGGACATATATGACTGAAGTCTGAGAGCCGTCAAATAACCTTGGTGCCATCGGCTACCCTTGGTTTCATGAAAATTGGCATTCCTCGCGAGAGCCTCGCCGGTGAAAACCGGGTTGCAGCCACTCCGAAGACGGTGCCCGCCCTCATCAAACTCGGCTACGAAGTGTTGGTCGAGAAGGGGGCAGGTGCTAAGGCCGACTTTCCCGACAGCGAATATCTAGCTGCCGGGGCGGCCGTCGTCACAAAGAAACAGGCTTGGGGCTCCGAAATCGTATTGACAGTCAATGAACCCACCGATGCAGAGCTCAAGTCAATGAAGGCGAGCTCCACCATCATCGGGTTCCTGAGCCCCCGCCAGAAGCCTGAACTTGTGCAAGCTTTGTCCGACCAAAAGGTGTCTGGCTTGTCCATGGACATGGTGCCTCGCACGTCCCGTTCCCAGTCGATGGACGCTTTGAGCTCCATGGCGAACATCTCCGGCTACCGGGCAGTCGTCGAAGCGGCCCACACCTTCGGGCGCTTCTTCGGCGGCCAGGTGACCGCCGCTGGCAAGATCCCGCCGGCCAATGTGTTCGTCATCGGCACCGGCGTGGCTGGCCTGGCCGCCATCGGCTCGGCCAACCAGTTGGGCGCTCAGGTGCGCGCCACCGACGTCCGCCCCGAGACGGCGGAACAGGTCGAATCGATGGGCGCCACGTTCGTCCACGTCGCCCCGTCCGAAGCCGACCAGGGCGTCTCGTCCGACGGCTACGCCAAAGAGACGACGGACGACTTCAACAAGCGCGCCGCCGTCATGTACGCCGAGCAGTTGGAATGGGCCGACATCGTCATCACGACGGCCGC
>Ga0123357_10007406_pt1 | contig 13558 bp, 12 predicted proteins | sample TergutEmb28metaG_FD_89873 | JGI IMG/M metagenome (GOLD analysis project Ga0123357, IMG submission 89873) | Embiratermes neotenicus P4 segment gut microbial communities from Petit-Saut dam, French Guiana - Emb289 P4 | ecosystem: Host-associated > Arthropoda: Insects > Digestive system > Gut ... | reverse complement strand
CAAAAGTTCATCAGCTTTTTTTCTTAAACTTCTGATATTTTGATGATATATTGTGAGGTATTTATTATTTAGAACAGGATGATTTATATTACGCGTAGGTAGGGTCTTTAATTCCATAAAAAATCAGCATTCCTCTTTGCTGGACAGCGTCTCTTTTGTTGGGGTATAGCTTCCGTTAAAATAGAATCATTTTGGTTAGACATCAGGGATTCCAAGCCACTTCCTATTAGAGAATTTTGAGGATGGGGTAAATGTTCTGTATTATAAACTGTAATCTGTAATTGACGTGTCCAATGTTGCGCATGTGACTGAATGGATGAACAAACAAAACAAACCAAACCATTGAGTGGTTCCTGATATTCAGTGTGGCAGATTATTGTATTTTTCGTACTCTTATAAAGCTATCATGACGATGAGCGCAAAATCTATGGAAACATGTTGGTAATTAATCACATGTAATGAAACATTTCATACATACACATTTGTTGATGTTATTAAATAAGTAAAAATAGTAGGTGGCTGTTCCACCGACGGATCTACCGCCACTTTCATAGCTGGAGTTAGTACAATCTTTCGTTACGGTTTCCGTATACGTCGCCTCATCGGCGATGATGACAGTACAGTTCTGTTAGCCACCCTATATCAGTGAGTTTCTAAACTTGACATCAAGGTCGGTAAGGTGCTTTCTAAACACACTACCCACAAACATGTTTAGCTACATTTGATGATTACGTCATGTAGATTCCTGGAGTTAATTACTTACTGCAACTTTCTTCAATTACACATTATCATCGTGCTACATAGTCCATACTGTTATACCGGGCAAATATAAAGCGTAACACAGAAAACAGAAATCCCAACTGCAACGCATGCTGGAACAAATTGTCATACGAAGAACGAAATTCCCTTCTCTATAAATATGGTACTCGCTGCACAAACCGGAAAGCTTAGCACCTAATGACAGAAGACTTTAGGTTATGTGACAATTTCATTCGAAAAATCAACGCAGCAAGAAGACTTTAGGTTATGCGACACTTTCATTTGAAAAATCAACGCAGCAAGAGCCTAACAACATATATGCATAACCCGATGATTTCGTCCTTCTTTTTCACAGGCCATTTGGTTTAAGTCTGTGGTCAGAGTATAAATTTGTCAATGCACGAAAGGTATATTTCCATTCATACTTCTCTTGGGCTTTAGCCAACCTGAGAAAGATAAATATGGCGGCATTTAAGATCGTTATTTACTCGTGTCATTGAATTTTATTTTGTAACAGTGATATTTCGCAGGAAAGTAAATTATTAGATACCAGTAATAAAGTGTGGTGTAATAAATATATACGTTAATTTTGATAGTCCTCTATCGATATGGTGTCCGATCCTTTTCTGTTTACTTTCTCTATGTTAGATACTGGACTCCTCCTCTTCTTGCTCGTTTATTTCGTATCCTTTTTAATTCATATAGAAAATGGTTATGTTGAAGTCATTAATTTGCATATCTGAGTTACACAAGTGGCATGTGAGAGCTGGATTGTACTATTGAACTTATGAAATGTTCGTTAATGAAATTCAAAGTTTATTCCGAAGGTTGTAAGGCCCTGTTTTTAAAGTTTCGAGAAGTTCTTTTCTTGTACGGCGTATCAGTATTAATAATAATACCACCGATACGAGTAGCATGCTTTTCAATGCATGGTATATGTGATTGTTCAATATTCATTGTGGGAAACGTTTGTCATTTGATTTCCTTAGGTTGTGAAACTTGCAGTATGTGTGATAGTTAACACTGTGTGGAAAATGTATGTGAAGTTATGTTATATGAATTTATGGAGTCTTTGCGAGTTATTATATTTTTTCCCTAATTCATAATTCAGGTTATAACTTTATCAGATTTGGAATGTGATTATCTGAATGCACAACAGTGTTGCTCCAAACTGAATGTGGTTAGTATTGGAAGCTTAAGCAGTTTTGTTTGTGATTGTGTAACTTACCATTATAATTATTTGTATTAGTGTAATTTGAAGTATGATTATCTGTTTTTCTGGTGATTAAATGTACCAGCAATTACAGTAATGGTATCTCATTTTTTCACTGGTGACTGCATCCTATAATAGTTTTGCAGTTTCATTATATTATGATAAAAGACCTACATATTTATTAATATCTAGGTCTCCTGGGCGACCATGTACCCAGAATGTGTGCACCCCTGATGTAGGTTATACAGTAAACACATAAGCCATATTTTGGTTGGACAATGTAATGAAAAATAGGACACATGGATTCTGTGTCATTGACAAGAAGAGGTTATTAACTTGGAGCTTATGAAGTCATTGTGTCAGTATATGAACGTTATATAACTGCATCATCATATTATAGGTTTGTTATAATAGCAGTGAACAAGTGGATTCCATAACAATGGGAATTTTTTCGAACAAATGATACTCAAATAATTTCATTCGCAGAAGTAAGGCTGAGCAGGTTGGCATAGCATTGCTGAATCTGACTGGTACTTGGTACCCAGCATTATCACCTTTGGCACTGCCAATTCTGACAGAGTTTTGTATGATTTTCTTCAGTCCTTTCTCTGAGTGTTGGGAGAATGCCTGAAATTATGCATCCTTCCTAATCCTTCTATGCTCACAGTTCATGACCTTCCTCACTTTTGATTTTACACTTTACAACTCATTTGAATGAAGCATTCTTGTTGAAAAACTCAAGAATTCATTATAGACTGTTCTGAAGAGTTCATTAATTTCATTTTTGTGGGTGTGTGTATGCATGAATATGCAGTAGTAGTCATTGGTAGTAGTAACATGCCCTTGAAAAAACTGTCAGAAGGACCTACTTTCTTTTGAGTACCATCTCTGTCATCACTGAATGTAATACAAATTAGAAGTAACACATGTCACATGGCTGTGGTAACTTGACTTTTAAAAGTAATTTATATGTTTTGATTACAAATCTGAATGCAAATATTTTGTATTGCATTACAGTTTTGAAGGAAAGTGTGTGATAATTTTTTATAAGCATGTTAAAACATAATATTTTTATGGAATATTATTAGAAATAAATATTAGAGGCTGTGAATTATGTGAGAATATAGGTGTGTGTTGTATTAGTAAACAAAGTTTGTCATTTGACTTGTTGAAGTTCAGTGGCCATGGTGTGAACCAACTATTTTAAAATTTATGTCACTGCATTTTGCCCACACTTTGTATTAAATGTTTCCCATTATTCTCACAATAATCATTGATTATTTCCCTAAACAGCATTAAGTGACTGAACTCTGTAATGCAGACAGAGTTTGTTTTCTATGGTATAGGAGCTGAATTTGTTTATGTAACTTAGATCATTGGTGCTCAAATTTTACAAAAATCTAGGAACCACTTCTGACCTATCAACAGGCTTCTCAAAATTACTTGCACAATTCTGTCTGCTATACACATTCCATACCAAAGAATTTCCAGCAGTTATTACATGCAGGAGATCAATATATTAAGCAATCATTCTTTACAATTATTGTACTCTTTGATGATGGACCAGTAAGGTCTGAAACATGTAGAAGTTAGTGATTTTTATAATAGTATTTTAAATCTAATACAATTGTATGCATTTGTTAGTTTAAATTACAATAATTGAATTGTAATGCACAAAGTGGAAAATGTGAAATTATTATTTAAATTTTTGTAAGTAAAAATGGCGGGTAATATCCAACTAAGGTAAAAATAAAGTTGTCTCTTTGCATGCCATGAAAATATGTGGCATAGTGAAAGTATAGTTCCACACATTCTTAACCTTTGCTTTGCAAGCAAGTGTCACTTTTTGCCACAGCTGCTCTATTGCCATGTTAAGTACCATGGTAATAGCAAGCTGCATGAACCCTCAGCCAGTGTGGACCCTTAGGAAAGACAAAAATGTCCTACCTGTCACAGGAAACAAATTAGAATTCCTCAGTTCAAGGAATGAGAAACACTGTGCATGTCAAAACATTGAGTGTTATCTCTGTAAGCAGTGACCCATTTTGGTCAAAACCAGCTTGTTTTGCACATGTCAGAAAAGATGGAAACTTGTGCTGCCTTGTGAAATATGATGAGTGTGTTTATAATTTCCATTATTATAGATTTGCAGAACCTGTAGTTTGTCTAATACAGACATAGTACACACATTTCTACGTAAACTGTAATAAGTATCCTTATGGTGCTATCATACTGAATTTGTTAATAATTTAGCATTTGCTTTTGGTCATATAATTCTTCGTGAAATATTAATGGGGAAAATAATAACAGTAAAAAGAGTTAATATCTTTTAGGACCAACTAGGAGGCAGTTATTTTAAAGCATACCAAACAATGATATGGAAACCTAAAAAGAAAAGACCATGACGAAGACCTTATTACAGTATAAAAGAGGAAACTGTTAATATGGGACTTAAAGAAGTGATGATAGGAACTGGTTTAGGGTAGAAAGAGATGGCAAGACATGTTACTGTGGTGGTGCATATCTTCAAAAGGAAATTCTTGTTCAGTTGGATAATTATGGACTGTGTATGAAGAACCTCCCACCAAGTTAGTCTTTTAATTGGTTATGGATTATCATATTTTATACCAAATGCTAATTTTGATTTTGTTTTTTTCAGTGGGTATTACCCAAGATGATTGCCCATGGCTTCTTGACACTTCTGCTACTCCTCCATGGCCACTGGATACTTGCACTTGCAAATTTGCCATTGGCAGTTTGGCTTGCATATGAGTAGGTTGAATTAAAATGGTTTTATACTCTGTATACTGATGTAAGTAATACATTTCCTGTGTTGACTTTTGTCTGAAAGTATGGATGCATACATTATGTAATTCTGAAGCTAATTTGAACATGGTGTGTGTTAATGAGTGTCATATGTAAGTTATGGTAACAGTTTAATGCATTCTGTTTGTGACCTGGTTTGAATATTGATGGATATCTGTTGTGAAGATTTAACTATAAAATGGGAAGTCCAATTTGAACTTTATGCAAAGTACTGATAATTTTTTCTGGTACAGACCAAACAGTGACAATTTTTGGTGTAGACAGTTATATGAAATTTAATCAAAAGCTGTTAATTAGTTCTGGAGCTGAAACATAGAGATCAAGTGACAGAAACAACCTGCATGTTATGCGTTAATTTTATGCACCTCTGTATAAGAACAGGATGTTTAATGAACTGTGCTATTGGATGTGCTTAAGACCGTAACTGATGGTAGGTATGTTGGCACAAATTATTCCCACCCACTTTTCTTGGTTCTTGAAGACCAGTGATGATTGAAATGTGGGGCTGATGATAAGATAATCTTATTTTCATAATATCAGGAACATGTTTTCAGACTGAGTATTGCATTGCCCTGGTTGTTGATCTTTTTTCATGCTTGGCACGTCATGGGTTTACATCTACCCTGTCTGAGGTTTTCATAGTTCCCACAGCTCATGTAAGGAAATGAGAAATGTTACGATAATATCTTCCACATCCTTCAAAATTCATCATGTAAATTTTTACTGTACAGTCCATGGAATTCATTAGTGTAGTTTTAAACAAACACAAGAAACACACATGGAGTTGTCAGACATGCATCTTAAGATGAGGGAATGCTTCTGGAATACTGTCAAATCTGTAAGAGGATCGCCCCCATAACTTCCCATTTATAGTATCCCATGCAGTCATATCACAGCTTACTTGTATTTGTCTCCTGTCAGCATTATCACGATCAGCATCGTCATTTCAACTGGTGAAGCATATCATTCACAATACTGTAATTGAATGTAAAGGGCACAATGACACTATGACACCCTGGTTTGTGGCGTATGCAATTTCAAGTCTTTGTCTCTGTAATGATTCCTTCAACAGAACAAACAAAATTTGATCATATGGATGTGGGTCCAAAGTAAGGGGGTTGTAACAGCATGTCCTAGCTGCAGACCTGCAGCAAGTTTTGTAAATAATTATTGTGGTGGAGTGCTGGGATGACCTGGAGAAAAATGATGACACATTCCAGCAGGTTAGCAGGTTGCATTTTATCATGTTATATTGGGTGTAATGTGTAACATCGTGGTGGTAGAGGAGTGTAAAATGTAAATAACACGCCATGCATCACTTTGAGAAGCATCATGGCTATGTCATGGTAGAATTGGGAATTTGCTGCTTCACTGCTTCAGCAATGCATGTGTAAGTCATTGATCGTAACTCATACACAGAAAGTCCACTTTGCACAGATTGTCCACAGTCAGGATACAACACTTGCTGGTGAGATTCCCATTTCTGTCATTTCCATACATGATATGCTGCATATTCCTTTGGGCACTGTATACATGCCAACCACTTGTACTTCTCCTGTAGTGGCTTTTGGTACTCTGCTGCAAGAGTGATCTCTATGTTTTCTGCCTAGTGGCACATGAGACATTGAACACACACACACACATACTTTGTTTTTCCCCTTCTTAGACATTTAATGATACTTTCGAAGCTGCACATGTTACAACATTGAATGTGATTATGATTGTAAGTGATGAATTTGATGTGAAAGTGGTAGTGGCATGTGCTAAGATGGATATTTCAGCATTTTTATAGAGGAAATGAGGAAAGCCATGAGGAACAAAAGTCAGGATAGCCAGCTTTTGGAACATGAATCACACCCAATGTATACCATGTTAAATTGGTCCAGTATAGCCATGATATAAATGAGCATCAGTACTTCAGCCTTAGTTACACTACATATCAATTTTAATTTAAAAAATTCTGTAAGAAATGTTATGTAATTATGTCAGTCTTTATAAATATAAGTCTCCTAATATGCTAACTGACTTCTTGCAGGTATTTTGCAGTCCCCACTGGAAACACAGGAGTGTTTGATCCCACTGAGATTCATAATCGCGGTCAATTGAAGAAACATATGAGAGACTGCATGATATATCTGGGATATTATCTTATTTTTTTCTTCATATATTTGTATTGGTAAGTTTTCATGAGTCCATGATAAGTGTGTCTCAGTCACCATGGCATGAAGCATCCTCAGGTTGCAGATGGAGGAATGGCCTCCAGTGTGGAGGGTATCCGCAAATATATTGAACAAGCAGTTGCAGACAGACAGTAAGGGGTGGTCCTCCAGCTTGGAGGTTGGGTGAGGTGCTAAAAACTCCTCCTCATAAAAAGTTGCCATGTTACAAAACATTCACAATTCCCTTAGGCTTGAATTGATGCTTTGACACAACTGAAGAAATGGAAAAGGGACATGAGATTTAGTCTGTGGAATGTGAGGAATGTGTGTAGTTCAGGGTGACTTACAGCAGTAGCCAGGAAATTAGTGAGGTATACATTAGATTTAGTGGGTGCACAGGAGGATAGGTGGGACAAAGGAGGCACTGTAAGAGCAGGGAATTGTACTGTTTTCAATGGAAAAAGAAACAAAAATCATCAATTGAGAACAGGATTTTTTGTACACCACAGAGTACTATCAGCAGTTAAGAGAGTAGAATTCATTAGTGACAGGATGTCATATATAATCCTGAGAGGTTGCTGGTGTAATATTGTTCTAAGTTCGCATGTACCAACTGAGGAGAATAGTGTTGATTCAAAGGACAGTTTTTATGAGGAATTAGAGCAGATTTTTTATTATTTTTTAAGCACCATATGAACATTCTGTTAGGAGATTTTAATGCAACACTGGGGATAGAGGATTTTTCAAACCGACAACTGGGAATGAGAGTCTACATCAGGATAATAATGAAATGGTGTTAGCATAATAAATTTTGCCACATCAAAAATCTGTTGTTTTTAAGAGCACAATGTTCCCGCACTGATACGTTCATAAATACAACTGAACATCTCCTAATGGGAAGACACAATTAGATTGATCACTAAGTGATAGATAGGAGATGGAATTCAAGTCTACTCTGGTCTTTCAGGGGAGCCGACTGTGATACTGATCGCTATCTGATGGTTGCAGAAGTTAGGGAAAAACTGGGAGTAAGTAAATAAACAGAACAGAAGTTTGATGTGGTGTGATTTAATCTCAAGAAACTAAGTGAGCTGGATAGGAAACAGTATCAGATTAAGACCTCAAGCAGTTTTGCAGCTATGGAGAACTTAAATGCTAGTGAGGACATAAACAGGGCTTGGGAAAACGTTAAAGAGAATATCAAAATCTTAGCTAAAGAGTCTAAGTATGTATGAATGGAAGCAGCATAAACCATGGTTTGATGAAAATGTTCATAAATTTTGGACCAAAAGATACACGCTAAAAAGCAAGGTTTACAGAATCTGAACAAAAGCAGTGTAGATAATCTCAACAATGTAAGATGTGAAGCTAGTAGACATTTCAGGAAAGATAAAAGAAATATCTGAAAGCTAGAATTGATGTACTTGAAACTGACAGTAAGACCAAGAATATTAGAGCCTTGGATAGGGGCAGCAATGACTTTAAGAAGGGTTACCAGTGTAGAACTAATACACTGGACAACAAATTTTTACTGATGTTATGCTTCTGAGGTAATAGTAGCCATTTATTATTAATTTCAAGGCGCTGAGCACGAATATGACAAAACTCAAAATTGGCTACAGTTTCTAAGAAATCCACAAACGTTTATTATATATTTAAGAAGTAAGTACATCAGACATTTAATGACAAAAGTTAGCTTCTACTTGTGACTTCGCTTTGCCTGTCGCTTGTGTCCGTAATGAAGTTTGCGTTAAGTAAATATATCTACCAAAAATGAAATACATTGAAAGATTTCAAAATATTGTGTCATATTGCATCAGCCCATCATGCACATCACACCTGTTTACTCCTGTATCATAAATACTGCACAGTGATCCCAGCAGTGTTAATCTAGCTTTAGTGATGCCTCGTAACTGTATTAATAGTGCAGATAACTTTTGTTACATTTGGGTGAAGTGACGTTTGCAAGGTGAAGAAAGGCCATCACCGCGATAGTGAAAAAAGGGTATCATTTGTATTTCGGATGCAAGATTGGCGACCAAGACAAATTCTGGGCCCTACACATATGCTGCCATAAATGTGCAACAGATCTTTCGCGGTGGCTGAATGGCAAAAGACATGCGATGCTGTTTGCTCTTCGTATGGTTTGGAGGGACCCAAGTAATCACGCAACTGACTTCTACTTCCGTATGGTGCCACCTGTTTCTGGAGGCATCGTGAAGAAAAAGAAGTGGACAATAGTGTATCCAAATATACCATCTGCTCTCCGTCCGGTTCTGCATGGCGAAGGAATTTCCATTCCCAAACCTCCAAAAGAATTTACCATCGATTCAGATGATGAGGACAAAGGCGAGTCAACCTCAGGTTCTCCTGAGCTGCCAGTCTACTGAATCACATGTCTCCACAGCCACACATTCTCACACAGGATGAACTGAACGATCTTGTTGGCGATCTGGAGCTGTCCAAGGGCAAAGCAGAGTTACTGCGATCGAGACTTAAACAGTTCTCGAGAAAAATGTCTGAATTTCTTCGTTTCGCAGTCGTCATCAGCAGTTGGTGCCTTTCTTCAGAAAGGAGGATGACCTTGTGTTCTGCTACAATGTAGATGGCCTGATGAATGCCCCCAGAATCAAATATGACCCACAAGAATGGCAACTATTTATAGGCTCTTCGAAACTGAGTCTGAAGGCAGTGTTGCTGCATAATGGAAACCAGCATCCATCCATTCCAGACGCACACGCTTTCCACATGAAAGAAACCTATGAAAACTTAAAGCAGCTGCTGAATAAGCATGAATACAGCAAGTATGGCTGGCATATTTGTGGTGACCTGAAGGTAGTGTCTCAGTTGATGGGTCTCCAACTGGGATATATGAAGTATTGCTGTTTTTTATGTGAATGGGACAGCCGAGCAAAGACTTTGCATTACCCGAAGAGAGACTGGCCTCAGAGGAAGTCTCTGAAGGTCAGAGAGAAGAATGTGCAACACCCAGCACTAGCAGAATGGCACAAAATCCTGCTACCGCCCCTACACATGAAACTCGGTGTGATGAAAAATTTCATAAAAGCCATGGACCGGACTAGATTGGCATTCAAGTATCTGGCTGAAAAATTCCCTCAACTCAGTGAAGTGAAAATTAAAGAGGGGGTTTTTGTGGGTCCTTAGATCCGCAAGCTCTTCAGAGACGATATGTTCAACAACCTACTTCAGGGTGATGAGAAAAAGGCTTGGGACGTGTTTCGTCTGGTTTCTTCTAACTTCCTTGGGAATATCAGGGCAGAAAACAAGGAATTGATTGAGGACATGTTGTCATTGTATCACAAACTAGGTTTCAATATGTCCTTAATGATACACGTGCTTCATTCCCACTTGGATTTCTTTCCCAACAAATGCGGCATGGTTAGTGGTGAGCACGGTGAACTTTTCATCAGGAAATTCCATCGATGGAGAAACTATATCAGGGAAAGTGGTCCACTTTTATGTTGGCTGACAACTGTTCAACACTCACCAGAAATGCTCCTGAGCAGCTACTCAAGCGACAGGCAAAGCGAAGTTGCAAGTAGAAGCAGACTTCTATCGCTACATGTCTGATGTACATATTTCTTAAGTATACAATAAACGTTCACGGGTTTCTTAGAAACCATAGCCAATTTTGAGTTTTGCTTGTCATATTCGTTCTCAGCACCTTGAAATTATTAAGAAATGGGTACTATTACCTCAGAAGCATAATGTCAGTAAAAATTTGTTGTCCAGTGACATAGTAAAGGATGAGAAGGGTGATTTGGTTACAGTCTCCCACAGTATTTTGACTAGGTGGAGTTTACTTTTCTCTCAGCTATCATCATCATCATCATCATCATCATCTCCTTTATGCAGGGTATTTATAATTATATTCCTGGGACAAACCATGTCCCTAGGGAATACAGTGTTGCAGCTATTCTGTTGTTACTGTTCATGGTGCTTATATCATTAGTTCCAGTGTTGAATCTATTGTATTCTTACCTTAGTACTTTCCGAAGTATGTTTGCGATGCCCAGTGTGGCTGTTTTCTGTAGTTCCTTGACTTAATGTTTTCTTGGTATCACCTTTGTTTTTACATTCCACATGCGCAGTATTGCTGATATAAAGTCTTCATGTTTTAAAATCTTCTCAGCTTCTTTTTAATCACATTTCTGTCTCATGAGATTGCAGCATCTATTAACATACATGTTCCCTTTTCATTATCACAGATTATAATGTCTGGTTTGTTGTTGGGGATGGTTCTGTCAGTTTGTACTTGTTCATTCCACAATATAGTTACCTTGCCTCCTTGACTTGTTTCTACTGATTTTGGCACATGTTCATACCTGTGTTTTTGTTCAATTGTACCCCTGTTTCCTTGCATATGTTGAAGTGTTGTTGTGCACACACTCTATCATGTCTTTTTATGTACTGTTATTTTGCCAGTATTGGGCATGCTGATATTATGTGTTATATTGTCTTGTCAAATTGTTGGCAAAGTCTGCACTTGCTATCTGTCTCTGTGTTCAATATTTTTGTCGCATAATATTTTGTTTGTAGCGCTGGTCTTGTGCAGCCACTATTTCACTTTCAGTTTCTACTTTTAGGTCTCCCTTCGACAGCCAGAGGAACGTGTCTTCTTCACTAATAAGCTGTCTGTCTATATTTCTAATGTATTGCCCATGCATTACTTTGTTTTTGCATTTTTTCTTTAGGGACTCTCCCAAGCTTGCCTTTGTGTGTTGTATTCCATCCTGTTTTGCGTCACTCTTCTCATTTGGTTGGCTTAATTCTTCTGTGATCTTTGCTGCTGTCTTAATTATTGAGTTTATATTTGGTTGAGTGCTTTCATGGCTTTTAACAACATTTACAAACTGGTCTTCTTTATAATTTGTGTTAAGATATTCTGCAACATTAATTATTTCTGCTTTATATGCTGCTTCGATTTGCACCAGTCCTCTCCTTCCTTCTTTCCTTTTTACATGTCAGCTTTTGGATGATGCATTTTATACATTGTTAGCATCTCTCTAGTTTTCCTGTCTTTTGTTTTTTTATTTCTTCATTTCTCCAGTTAATTATACCAACACGGTATCTCAGTATTGGGACAGCTAGTGCTCCAATTGCTGCAATTTTATTCCTGGTATTCGGTTCAAATTTCAGTATCATTCTTAATCTACTGCTGTATTCCTGTTTCAGTCTTTCTTTTATTTGTTGATGTATGCCTTCACTTTCCTCAATCCCAAGGTACTTGTACGTTTTTCCCTGTTCTGGCTCTTGTATTTCTCTGTTGATGTCAATCACTGAATTTTGCGAGTGAACTAGTTTGCCTCTTTTAAATGCAATCTTGGCACATTTTCCAAGTCCAAATTCCGTATGGATATCATCAATGAAAGTTTTAACTGTTGGTGTCTGTTTTTGTAGCTCTTCCTCTGATTTAGCGATCAGTTTCAAACCATCCATGTAAAGTAGGTGTGGTATTTTTGTCTTTGTTGTGCACTATTTGTATCCTCTGTTCAACCTGTTCAGTTGTTCAGTGAGATGGATTAAGCAAATGCAATATAGCAGTGGTAATAGTGAGTCTCCTTGAAATATTCCACATTGTATTTTTATGTCGTCTGTTTCTATTAGCTTATTTTCTGTGTGTATGCGCATACATTTTCTCCAGTAGCTCATGACCTTCTTGGTGAATAATATAACTTTATTATTGATCCCAATTAACTCTAGGGATTTGATTATCCAACTGTGTGGCACCCTGTTGAAAGCTTTCTGATAATCAATCCATGCCATACACAAATTTTTTTTTCCTGCATTTACATTCTTGTATTATTGCTTTTGAAATTAGCAGCTGATCTTTGCATCCTTTTGATCCGCTGCAGCACCCTTTCTGCTCTTTTGGCATGAGATTTTCATCATCCGTATATTTTTGCATATGCCTGCTTATAATAGATGTAGTGAGTTTGTATATTGTAGGCAAACAGATCATAGGTCTGTAATTCTTTGGATTTTCAGTATTCTCGTTTTTTGGAATAAGGAATGTTACTCCTGCCATTAACCACTCTGGTATTTGATCTTCTTCAATTAGTTTGTTAAAAAGTGCAGCTATATGCTTGTGTGTTGCTGTAAGGTGCTTGAGCCACAAATTTGCTATTTGGTCTGTTCCAGGGGCTTTCCAGTTTAGTGTTATTCTTAGTGTCTCTGCAATGTCTTTTTCACATATTGGGCTTCATTCCATACTTTGATTTTGTTGGTAGTGGTTTTTGATCCAGTGCGCCTCTCCATTATGTTGGAATTCTTTCCCATATATTTCTCTCCAGAAGTTCTCCACTTCCTCTTTGTCTGGTGCATTTTTCACATTGGAGTATGTCTGCCTGAGACAGTTATAAAATTTCTTGCAGTCTGTCCTAAACAGCTTATTTTGGTAATACTGGTTTTGTCTTTTCTTGTACGAGGGGGGACCCAAAAATAACGAGATTTTTTTTTTTTAAATCATGTGTTTCTCTGAACATTTTCAAAATTTAATCACCCTCAAAATACTCTCCTTGAGAATCAATACACTTATCCCACCGCTTTTTCCATTGTTCAAAACAGTTCTGGAACTCTT
>Ga0123357_10007405_pt1 | contig 13559 bp, 13 predicted proteins | sample TergutEmb28metaG_FD_89873 | JGI IMG/M metagenome (GOLD analysis project Ga0123357, IMG submission 89873) | Embiratermes neotenicus P4 segment gut microbial communities from Petit-Saut dam, French Guiana - Emb289 P4 | ecosystem: Host-associated > Arthropoda: Insects > Digestive system > Gut ... | reverse complement strand
AGGTTGTCAGCCTTACGCACCGGCCGCCTTTACCCCCAGGAAATACTCCTGGTACTCATTTCTGTTAGAGGCTGAGTCGACCCCAGGGCCATAGTGCGATCGGAAGGATTTTATGTCAATGAAGAATTACAATGACACCATCTGGAATCGAACCAGCGACCTTCCGATTTGTAGCACAGCACCTTAACCACTGCGCTACCGCGGTTCCCCCCATTATGAGGTAACAATTAAAATTAAATAAGTGTTTTGCTTCAGTGTACAAGTACCTCACACTGCTCTTTAAATGTCATAATCTTTCCGAATACAACTCAACCAACAGTTCACCACTGACAACACGTCACACTTTCTATACAGTTACGAGATTCATTTTCCACCACACTATTGTTCAAAAGTTTCTGGGGCTATGGTGATGATAGATGACAAAACTGTTTGCTAGTTCATTTTGTTTCAGGCTAAAAACAGTCCACTTTTCATACTGCTTATCTGCTCAATATTTGTCACAGTTCTGCATTTCTGAAACTGTTCAAAACACACATCTGGAACCACAGGATACTCACTCTTAATCACCAAAGGAAGGAACTGTTAACATCATTGCCTCTAAACCCTCCGGTGTACTAGTTCTGACTTGCCCAAAGATGAAAGCGAACAACACCCCCCCCCCCCCCCCCCCACAAAAAAAAAAAAAAACTTAGAAGTCATAAAACGCTAAGAAGTGGCCTATGGATCAAAACACATACCAAAGGGGAAGAGTTCTTTGCCCTCCACATCTATTAGAGGTGATAAAAATAAAATTGGCACGTAGACATATTTCTCAAAATGCCATCTCAACTGGGTTGATACACATCACTTACTGATAATCTGTAACCAAATGTGAACTCCCTTGACCACTGGTCAGAGATGAATCTTTCTGGAACTCACACTTGGTGGGAGCTACAAGTTTAATTTCAGGCTTTGAATATTTGTGCAAAAGCAGTTACCAGCTAGACAGCGCAGAATACTAAAAGTTACACACAAAAGTGGGAAATCAATGTGGCACAATTGTTATGAAAACTACATGTAATAGAAGTACCATCAAATGTCTAGGCACCTTTATGCAGACCATATGAAGTTGTTAAAATTAAACAGTGAATATGTAAAATATAGTTCATATCCAAACCCACAATAATTTGACTTAGAAATGCAACTGGTGCTAACCAGTGCAACTGCTGCTCAATGTGCCACAAACTGACACCAACACAAAATATCTCTGCACCTTACTACTGTGTCATCTATACTTAATGCACACACAACCATCATCCCACAAAATCCTTTAGGACAGGAACTCTGATATACCAAAATACTTGGCCCTGGGTAATTAGCATGCATTCCTACAGTCATCTAGATCAGTGAATTCTGCTTCTGACACAGCATTCGGTACCCAGCATGTCCACAACAGAGTGTAAAGTCAGTTCGAACACAGTAACATATAGTCTTTTCCAGAAGAGGCACTGTGAACCTTGTCTGTTCCCTTTGTCATTTATTACTATTTTCCAAATAGTGTAGCTAATTTATTGAGTTTCTGAATTACAATAGTTATACAAACACAAATGCACAACAAACATGAACAATGAGAACATAAACAGAGCCTTCCTATTGGCACGCATTCACACGGCATACCCTCATGCATGCACATACTCTCATAACTGAGTGGCAGGCAGAAATGCTCTATTGTCATTTATATTAATGGATACTGTTTCAGTTTTCTCATCTTTTTCCTAACATCAATTACAGAATGGCCAAGTGAGGGAAAGTACATGGGTTTCTAAGGAAACGTAAGCAAGCAAATTACAGTATTTTTAAAAGCCACAAATTACAGCTCAAAGAACAACGAAAATTCCTATGGCACTAAAAGCGAAGGCAAAATCCTCACTATGCACGCCACTAAGGTATATGAAGGAGTAGAGGTATAGCTCACTCATTCTTGTCCCTGACACTAACCGGAGATTAGTGGTCAGCCTCATGCTCCAGCTGCTTTACATCCTGGGAAATAGATCAATACCCACATAATAGGACGCTATGGACCCAACAGCTGGTCTGGATATTTTGGAGAAGAGAAAAATAATCTTTTGCCCCTGTCAGAAATTGAAGAACTGTTATTTAGTAATCTAGCTGTAGCTTATGGCTTTTACAGTAGCAAGTAAAAAATAAATATCGCCCTGTGGTATGACGTGTCTCATTCTTAAGAGGGACAAGTATAGGAATGACCGAGTCACAGAGTCACATCCCGCACACTTCTGCACAAATGTCGTTAAAGCACTGTAGTTTCTTACTACCAGTCACAGATGACACAAAAAATACTCATTGCTGGCAGCTTCTACATACAAAACATGCAAATGAATGCTTATAGCTTCTAGATTTCCCTGCCAGGAAAAGAGCAGTTTGAGAGTTTGAGGTGTGATCATTGCTCAGACAGATCATAAATGAAGCAAAATCAGGTATAAAATAAAATTACTCTGGAAAGAGCTTGGTAACAAAATTTCTGCACTACACGGTGACCTTCCATCTAAAATATGTCGACCCTTCCCCTAACGACTGATCTAGTCTGACATTAACTTCACAGCAAATTGCTGATTCACCTACAAATATGAAAACTTACACTTCTGAACCCAAACTGAAACCACTTGAAGAGCATTCCATAACACAATGCCACTAAAATCGTCCCTCTAAGAAAGTTAGATTGTGAGATCTTTCAAGACCTTATAGTTAGTTTAAAAGAAACATTACCTTGCCCACCCACAGCCTTTTATGCAGCAGGAACAATTATGATATTTTTTAAAGTGATCTGCCATCACTCTTTCATACATGAACCTTACATATAACTGTGTTGCCAAACACAAAGACAAATAGCAGAACTCCCCTAAAAATTCGCTCTATATATACTCGGCAACAATGATACAGAGTGGCCCAAAAAAATGTATACACTCTTTACTCATCAATATCTTTGGAATAAATTTAAATGAAATTTCTATTTTAGGGTGAGAGTGTAATATAATGTTTGTGCCTGTGCCATCTGTTGAGAAAACATTGCGCCTGTGCCATCTGTTGAGAAAATATTGCGCCCGTGCCATCTGTTGTGAAAACATTGCGCCTGTGCCATCTGTTGTGAAAACATTACATTACACTCTCACCCTAAAATAGAAATTTCATTTAAATTTATTCCAAAGATATTGATGAGTAAAGAGTGTATACATTTTTTTGGGCCACTCTGTATTTACTGCCATTTTTAAGATAAGTGGCATAATCTGTTTTATTTCCTACAAAATGGTGTTTATTTCATAATTTTACCTTTTATCTGTTCAAATAATACTCATGGTTTTCATAAGGCAAGCATAAAAGTTTAAATACCAACCTGGTAACAAAAAAGGTTAATTTGTCACTAAATTTCATATTTACTAAGTTTTTATTTTTGAATGACAGTTGTTGCACAGCGGGTATTCTAACAATTTGGAGTTCAATACACAGCAGGAGCAGATATTTATTTACCACTGCATCCACACTGTGTCTGGGGCTCATGCAGATTCCTATCCAAGGGGCATCAAGGCCTCTTTCCCCTACGGAAAATGCTTCCATAATATGAAGTTGAACTGGCCTCTACCTACTGCTCATGCGCATAACAGAATGAACTAACCCACCACTCCTATGTTTGTATTCAATGCATGTTGCTACATTTAGTAGAGAGATGACCTTGTTTTCATGACAGCATGCACTTATTACAGGGCAACATCATGAAAATATGTACTGTAACTATCTCACATTATAGTACTTATGTTGATCTAATCATTCAGCACAAGCATGGAACATCAAACAGCAAAGGATGTGCATTCGTGCTGATACAAGGTGATACATATACCGTATGTCAGTTATGACTTCACAGTCAAAACCAAATTAGATAAAAGCTTGAAGATAAAACAAAACTTGTTCCTTGCATTCTCCATAGAGATGTGGTGCCCTCCAAGCAAGACCAAGGACAAGTAGCACTAGGAAGATATTGCAAAGCACCACGTTTTCACAAACTGTGAGCACTACCACTACTGTGATATTGACCCACCTCCTGCGCAGACATAGCTTCTAGTTCCTCTGCCAAACTGTTCCCATTGCCAACACCTGTCAGCAAGTTGCGACCTTCTTCCAAGCTTCTTGTCAGCATCTGTGCCTGCAGTTCTTCATTTGTCTCCTGCAGATCTGCAACATTTTCCAAATTGGTCATCACTGATGACAAACATCCTAGTGAACCTTTATCTGCCCGGGTTTGTATTAAAATTTTAGCGCATGGTTTATGAAAAATGTATTATTGGAACAAAAATAGATTAAAAAATTATGTAATAAACAGCGCTTTGTGGAAAATAAAACAGAGATTATGTAGAGTGCCTTAAAAATGTAAATATATTTCCTTGTTTCTTTTAAAGGTTAACCCATGCTGTGTGTCCACAACTGGCAGTAATGTACCTCATCTGTAATTTTTTGGCAATATCTCACATTTTATTTCAGTTGTCAGTCACAGATGGCAGGAAGGTAGCCTGTCCACATCATTTAATGGAAGGCAGGCGCTTAATAACAACATATAGTCTGCTGTATTTCTATCCTGTAATTTCCAAGAAAATGGTGGGTTCAGAGAACCACATGGTCAATGCAGATATGGCCAAGAGCCAATTTAAATTCCCACAAGGGAGGTTAAGGGAAATATTATTTGTGAAACAAAATGAATCCATATTTCATAATGCAATATCATACAATGCACTAATTAATTATAAAGTTACGATATTCTTGTGCTTCATTTTCTGCAGCACATCAACCCAACTGGGTCCTAGGCTACTAACTGTTCAGGTTTTTATATCACACACACACGCACGCGCGCGGTAGGATTCCTCTGAACGAAAGATCACCTTGTTGTAGAGGCTGCTACCTACACAACACAAGAGACAAACACCTATGCCCTCAGGGGGATTCAACCAGCATGACTCAAACCCACAATCCCAGCACTCCAATAGCCACAGACCTATGCCTTAGACTGCAATGCCACTGGGATCAGCTACAATATAGATTTTCAAACATATTTTTCTTTCCTGTACTTTACATTGCCAACTGGTACATGCAGGTTCCTCTACCACCTTCCCCCACCCCCAACCCCCATCCATACAAAAATTCCCCTCAGAACCTGTCCTCAAACACCCTCAGTTTGTCTTCTGTTCTTCACCTTAGGACAATGCCAAAAATCTAAAAAAAAACTGAATATAGATTCTTTTGCTTGGTGCCTCAAATTATGGAACTGCCATTAATTAATTTCCCACAGATTATACAAGTAATATGCCTCATTAGTTACAGGGCTGTACAAGCTGAATTTCATCCACCGCATTAACATACTTTTGTTCTGGTGTCGTAAACTGGCCACCTCCACCTGCAGCTCATTAAGTCTTGCTATGAGGTCATCATGAAGCTGCCCATCCAATTCTGCCTGGCTGCAGGCTTCCATGATGTAAGATCCATTCCGTTCGGCCTTCAGTCGCTCTATTTCTGTGCTCAGTTCTTCAACCACCTACATGTCAAAGCAGAATTATTTGTCTTTACAATTTTCATGCTACTGCAATCGTTATGTGTTCTTGCAAAAAGTGTATGAAACACACAGTGGCAAGGTCATTATCTCCAGAACTAGTTAACGGATTTTAATTAAATGTGACATATAGAATATACACCAAAACTTTTGGTATGCATTAATCTCATAAAACTCTAACATTACATGCAATTCAAATGTCAGTTTCCTCAAAAGCAGCTTCTCAAAGAAATGGAGCATAACAGATCATAATACAAATTCAATTTTCTCAACAGATTCTCATGCAAATACCTATTGTGTAACACAACACAGTCACAATTAAAACACATACAGCTCTCAAGTCAAACATTCTTCAGCACAATGTAGTTTTAATGACATACAAAGAAAAATAATATATGCCTCTCATGCATGGTTACATCCACGCTGCTAATCAAATTCACACCACAATATATGACTTGCCAACGCAAAATTTTCACTGCTTGTTAGCTCTCAAAGTAGCTTTGTGCCACAACAAATACACTGTATGGAACAGGAATGGAAAATCGCAGAATATGTGTTTTGAAGATGACACGTGCTATGTGCAATACCGCTGTTATTTTCTGAAGGTCATTGCTTGTTCTAATATTCCTCAGCATATCCACCTACCTGTGCACTTGCTAGTCTTTCTTCCTTAACCCTCCGCTCAATGTCCCGCAGTGTCTGCAGCTCCTCTCTTAGAGCAGCCAACGTCAGTTCTCTCTCTCCCCTCTGGTCTTCAGATGCTTGTTTCTCTCCTCGTAGCCGCTCAACTTGTGAGTGAAGCCGTGAGCATTCCTCCCGCAGGGTTGCTCCTTCCAGTTCCATTGTTTGTAACCTGCAATTTCATGTTCCTATTACATCAATTTTCCTGTTTATTCTGTCTCCACTTTCTTTCTTGGTAACCATACAGCAAACATTCTGCTACAATATGTGTTACAGTATCTTTCGTCACAGTAAAGTGTTAACTGTGGATGTCTGCAGCAAGTATCTAGTTGCAGAGCAGTCACATGCAGTTTCCAGTACGAAGGCTGCTCAAATGAAACCCTTGTGGAACTCCAGTGAATACCTCATGCCTGTGTGTATGGTACACCAGCAGCTGACCACCAACTGCATACCAGAAATACATGGTAAGGCTACAAGGAAAAGTGAGATGCAGTTACATGAAGGCATTCAGGTTGCAGAGTCCATTCAAATGGGATCATCAAATGTCATTCGGTCCTTTGGTGTCTGATTACTTGCAGCAGCAGCCCAGGGAGTTCTGTGTGGTGAGGATTTGTCAGCTGGTGTGTCAATGGGATATGTACCTCATGCCCATGGGGAACATTTGTAATTGTCTCTATGCCTCTGTCAAGAATGTCTTAAATCCTTTCACTGCAGCAAGCTTCATATGAAATGAGGATGACAGAACACTCATGAAAATCATACATTGTATTCCTATTGTCTGTTTATGTATCTTCATCGTGCCAGTTGGCACTCTTCGGCTACCCTGACTGAGGTTTCCCCATGCTTTTTCCTCAGTTGTAAGGCAAATGCAAGGGTAAAACCCGCAAAGATGGGGCACAGCCGGCACTCTTCCAAATTTGTGTGTTGTTCTATGTATTGTTTGTTTTGTGTTGTTCTATGTATTGTTTGTTTTGTGTTGTTCTGTGTAATGTTTTGAGTGTAAACGTGTACTGTACTGCTGCCACCGGGTGGCTACCCAACTGCAGTTAACAAATACATCATATCATATATCATATATCTACACATGAATGAGAATGAACATAATCTGACAACACGCATCACATTATATAGGCAACAGGTGACTACAATATTTTCAGATGAAATTAATTTGGTACCATGTAAGTTAGACAGCAAACGATATTGTTCATCGAAAGTAAGGAAATTCATGTATTTGTAACATCAGCCACAAGGTATTTGTCAATACGTTCATACATTCACAACAGATATATTCTTACTATGCATGACCCACCCTTTTTCCTTGCATTTATGGAACTTTGAAGTACAAAGGACCACCACAGGATCATTATCCTCTCATTCCCCGCTGTCTCGCTCAAGTGAATCCTTCCTTCGAGGCTTTCAAAACAAATACTCCATACAAATTTTCTCCACGTGAGACACATGTCCACCCTATCTCAGCCTTCTTCCTTAAATCAACCCAATGATATTGCAAACCATGCACACAAATAATGAAGCCACCAATTCTGCAGTCTTCTGCAGACCTCTGCTACTTCTTCCTCCCCATTCTCAAATATCTTTCTCAGATGAAGTCATCTTCTATTCTTTGGACTTGGTATGATGCCTAACTTTCAATGTAGTACTATCTTGAGGTAAAAGAAAGCACCTAATCCGGTGGACCCCTTACAAAGAGACTCTTCGTCAGTGATCTCTCTGTAAGCCGAAATTCCTTTACCTGAAGACGGAAGCATAGCTGGCTTCCGAAACGTGTTATTACATTGAAAGTCAGACGATGAGCAACGTAAAAAGAAAGACGATAACTGCAGTGAGTCACAGATCATCGTGAAAGCACACTCTTCCTCGGCATTTCATCCCCAATGGCACGTCACCACATCACTTCGCATACCTGATGGTACAGTTCTCTATCTGCAGTTGCTTCTCCCTCTCTATGCGCACCACAAGCTCTCGATGCCTCTTCTGCGCCTCTTGCAGACGTTCCTCAGCTCGAAGCTCGGACTCTCGTAGCTGTTCTTCCAGCATGTGCACTCGAGCCTGAAGGGCCGCACTGTCCTGCTTTGCACGTGTGTAGCGGTCATCGGTGTTGTTCTGGTTGTCGGCCAAGACAGTCACTTGCTGCTGCAGCATCTGAACCTGAAACAAGAAGTCCAGAGAGGCGGTCATTCCGCTGGCCCTTCTCTGCAGAAAACTTGCAAATTCCCAACAAAATTATTTGTAGACCTGTTGCACCAAGTTTCACATAAATCAGGCAATAAACACAGACAAACAGGGGCTGAAGTTCGTTTACGCCCACATGTCAAATATGCCCTTTACTGAGCCGATATTAACAAAACTCACAATCGCTCGATTTTTGGTCGGAATATCCTATACCGAATTTGATGTCAGTGTGAGCGTGCATCATTGATACAATAATATAAACAGCCAACTAGATGCAACAGTAATAATTTTATTAATAATTTCAATCAACTCAACATGTTTCGGACGATAATTTCGCCCATCCTCAGGAGCACTAGACTGTGTTTACTGCTTGTGGTATAAAGCACTGACGATGCTGCCTGCTGGTCACCAGGATGAGGTGGAAATGCTTTATACCACAAGCTGTAAGCACAGTCTAGTGCTCCTGTGGATGGGCGAAATTAACGCCCGAAATAATGCTGAGCTGATTGAAATTATTAATAAAATGATTACTGTTGCATCTAGTCGGCTGTTTATATTACTATACTGAACAGTATGCAAATCGGACGCAAATCGGACGAGGAATAAAGAAAATACGTGCAAAATTTAATTTACGCCCTTAGGTAAAATATGGTCCCCACCACACCGATTTTAATGAAAGTTGTTAATTGTAATTTGTTCCTTTTTGGGTAATTACTTCATTCACCTGCCTATGAAGATGGAACCGACAGTGAGTTCCGAAACGTCGGCAATTAGGACTCAGATGCCGGGAAATTGCCCAAAAAGGAACAAATTACATTTAGAACACGGCGAAATCTTAAAAACAAAGTTTTTAATTGCTAAACGGCATTATGCGGGAAACTCCTAAACCGAATTTTACTCAAATTGGTTAAGAAATATAGAAAGCACATGTATAATAGATGCAGGGGGTCTCGTGTTGAGTGACTTGTGAAAACCATGAACACGACTACAGCAGCGAAGGAACTAAATGAAAACAACTAGCAATCAGGGAAGGTCGAGCCGTCAGTCAGACAGCAAATACTGTAATGGTGACTGACACTAACTATATGTATACATAAAGGCAGAGTTGTCTTCGTGCATGCCATGAAGCCGTAAGACTGGAAGTATAGCCCCCGCTCATTCTTAACCTGGCCAACAGATGAAGGTAAGTGGTCAACGTCACGCACTGGCTGTTTTACCCTCCGCGAACCCCCCTCCCCCCCCTCCCTCGGTGCCCACTGAATAGGAGGCTGGATGTGCCCCATAGCTGGTTTGGGCGCTTCAAAGAAGGAAAGAATCTCTTGCCCTACCGGCGATCAAACCAAGATTCCTCCATCATCCAGCCCGTAGCCTGGACAGCCAACGAGACAGTCCGTGACCATGCCATGAATCGAAACACGGTCTTTCGGCCAGTGCTTCAGTACGTAATGTTGCAGGAATTAAGACGGTTTTAACAAGTCGACCAGTGTTGCAACCGCCGGTGAAGTCACTGTGTACACACGCAAGCACACTCACCGCAACATCCGACTAAGAAAACAGCGCGCGCTGACGTGTATTGGTTTAGGAATGTCGCAGACACGTGGTACACGTACTTCCTGGGAGAGGGAATGGTACAGAAGGTAAAGCTCACCCTAGAACAGGCCACAAAGACCCAGAGGAGTACAGCTCTACTCTTTCTTTAACCTCGGCGCTAGGAGATGGGTGCTCAAGGTCACGCCCCGGCCGTTTCAACCCCGGGACAGATCCGGTACCCATTGTACAGAAGACTGGGTGGGCCCCAGGGCCGGTCTGGACAGGTGCGGAAAATCTCGCCCCCACCGAGATTCGATCCCCGGACCGTCCAGCCCGTAGCGAGTCGTTATACCGACTGCGCTATCCCGGCCCGGAAGAGGGAATGGTACAGAATCGGCGGGGGGATGAGCCGGGTCGAAGTCACATGCCTGCCTCCCTACTGCACACATTTCTAGTCATACAGATATTTATTATTATTATCGAATTTTTTACTTCTCAGCTTTGGCTGGGAAATATTCACCTATCCTAGGATGTAGTAATCAACAGGATTAGGCTCGGTGGTCCTACTTGTAGTTTAAAAAGTTTCTTACAATTGAACATGTGCCAAGAATTACACATTTTTGCAGTTGTATATATGTATTGGCGATAGTATACCTGAAACAAACCACGTTTCTAGGGTACACAATGTTGCAGCTATTCTGTAGTTACAGTATATGGTACATGTAATGGTATTTCCCATGTTGAAATGTTCTGTACTTTTCGCAGTATGTGTGCAATGTCCAGTATGGCTGTGTTGTGCACTTCCTTGATTTCGTGCTTTCCTGGTATGTTGCCCAGGTAATGCCTGAGTGATTTTGCGATGGTTCCATTTAACCCAATTATTATTGGTATCACTTCTGATTTTACATTCCACTCATTACTATTATTATTATTATTATTATTAATTCAAACGGTTTAGCCGGTTCTCAAAACAGTAAGTGTCTCACTGCCCAAGCACTTCTTAGTCACTGTTCTGCCAAAAACTTCCTCACCGTACAGCGTGTACGAAGTATTATTGCTTTCTGCATTAGAATATACAAAGCAGAGGGCGAAGACTGAGCGGCAGCAAGCTGGCACGTACTCTGTGACAATACCGGTTGTGGATAATGCCAATGTTGCGCTACACACAGCGTTCACTTGTCATTTCCTTGCTAGCTCTTCTGTATAATTTCTGATGCTTCTCGGTGATGGCGCTGTTGGGGCCGTGACTGTTAAGTATGGTTGATGGTTTTGTGCAATGTCTGGTCTATTGTTATGGACAGTTCGATCACTTGTTATGGACCTGTCATAGTACGGTTAATGGGTTCTTTAACATTACTACTACTACTACTATTACTATTGTGACCTAATTCCGTGATGAACTCTCTACTTGAGTAACGATTCCATGTACCTTAAATTCGTTGGACATAACCTCAACCCTGTCGCCATATTCTGAAATGACTGACTGACTAGCAATAATTAACACACGTATTCTATGCATGTAGTCATTGTAATATAAAGATATTATTTCATCTGACAACTGTAGCTAGTCGCTTCCCGCCGGCTCACGATAACTTACAAAACACAGCATAACTTCCACGTGCAACGAACCGCGTTTCTGATAATGTGCCGTGTGTCTGCCAGCCAAACGGAAACATTCAGAGCGCCTTCTTGAAGCAGGGTGAGTAAACACCAAGTATTCGTATTCACTGCAGTGCATTGAACTAAAACGCACCGACCCCGGCTCACGGCTGATTGAACATCGGCGATTGCTTTGCTGCCTGATGTCACGCAAAGGGAATAAGCAAAAGTGGAAGCATCTTGTCCCTGTATTTGGTAACAAATTCCACATACGTGACTCTTATGGTCAAAACCGAAAGCTAGAGTCTAGTCGTACGGTCGTCAGGTGATTGGCCGAAAAATTCACTGCATATTTCTCGAAGATAAATTACCACGTACCGTACTACCTGGTGCTAATGTTGCTCCCACACTACAAGTTAGCGCGTCCGCCATACTGTTGTTACTGATCGTACAATATCGAAACGCGACACATAGGGGTGGCAATAACTGACAGAACGCCAATACCAAATTTCGTTAAAATCAGTCAAATGATCAAAAGTTCAAGGGAAGACACACGGGCTCATACGAGTAGCGTCGCAACTTCGTAAGCAAACTTCCTCTCGTCCTCCTCCTTCTTCTCCTCCTCCTCCACCTTCTTCTTCCTTCATATAAAGCGCTACAACCTATATAGGGTTCTGGCTCGCTCAACCACTTTCTTCCAGCTATCTCTATTCTGTGCTACTTTCTTCCAATTCCGTATGTTTATGCTCTTTATATCTTCCAAAACGTCATCTTCCCGACGTGTTTTAGGTCTTCCAATTGGTCTTTTAGACATGGGTTTCCATCTCTTAATCTTCTGCACAATATTATCCTCAGCCATGCGTTCAACATGGCCTAAACAGTTTAATCTTTGTTTTTTAATAAACCCAATTATATTTTGTCCTTTTAATACATCATTTATTACTTCCTTTCCTTACGCAAAAATATGCCTGTACAGACCCGTACCTCCTCCTCCTCCTCCTCCTCCTCCTCCTCCTCCTTCTTCTTCTTCTTCTACTACTACTACTACTACTACTACTACTACTACTACTACTACTACTACTACTACTACTATGGCGCTTCGGCCCATTTTCAAGCCATGGCCTCCCCTTGCCGGGGTTTCGAGACACCTGGACGGCCAGGGTGTGTGTTACTGCCCTGCACCTCGCCCAAGACCTCTTCGACACGGGTGGCCCCACCAACAGCTATGCTGCCGTTGGCACAGCCTTAGAGGCACTACATTGTGCGTTCATGTTATCCACATCGTGCAAAGTACGTACAAATCCTGCAAGACACGCCCTCAGGACACAACCTAAGTAGTACCGAAATTAATCACGAAAAATCTAACCAAACCAAGTAGCAATAAATCTACAGTTCCAATACTTGGTTATTGTACATGTCTTGCAATTCGTTAATTTATATCTGGGAATGAATGAGCACAAGGAAAAAAGAGTACACTGCACGATAAAGAGGACGACGCAGTCAGTTTGCGTCATTCCGTTACTGAAATTAGCCTTGGTCGTTAAGTGGAATAGATAAAGGAAGGAGAGGGAAACAGGTTACGATTAGAGACCAGCCCATCCTGACAAACCCAATGAACATAATGACATCTGGACTAGACCAGCCCACCCTAACAAACCAACTGCACTAATAATCCCAATTTCTATTCAGTACTGCCCTCTTACGATATGTACACAGACTTCCACACTCTTTCCTCCTGTCTCTTTCAACTTCTTTTTTTCTTCCTGTCAGTCTTTCTGGTGTAGTCTTTCGTAATTATTTTATTTCAACAATTTTCTTCTCTGATATTTTCTTTCTTTCGTCCTCTCTTTAATAACTCTTTCTTCCCTTAGCTTTTTCCTTTCAAAATTTCCGACTCTGAATATAAGAGTACTCTTTTTGGTCGCGGCGACTGTTAGCTTCGCCGTGTGTGTGTGTGTGTGTGTGTGTGTGT
>Ga0123357_10007404_pt1 | contig 13561 bp, 5 predicted proteins | sample TergutEmb28metaG_FD_89873 | JGI IMG/M metagenome (GOLD analysis project Ga0123357, IMG submission 89873) | Embiratermes neotenicus P4 segment gut microbial communities from Petit-Saut dam, French Guiana - Emb289 P4 | ecosystem: Host-associated > Arthropoda: Insects > Digestive system > Gut ... | reverse complement strand
CCGTACAAAACAGCTGCCCACGGTGCTCTACAAAACAGCTGTCCAGAGTGCCCGTACAAAACAGCTGCCCACGGTGCCCGTACAAAACACCTGCCCACGGTGCCCGTAAAAAACAGCTGCCCACAGTGCCCGTACAAAACAGCTGCCCACGGTGCCCGTAAAAAACAGCTGCTCACGGTGCCCGTACAAATAACACCCACAGGCACAGTGCAAACTGTTTCAGTTTTCAGAGCCACAGAACTGTCGCCCAACATTAATTTATACATTAGGTACTGCTGAGTGGTCTGAAGGATTGGACAAAACGTCACACATGGCACACAGCGTAAGTGGTACTAATGGTAAGTGTCCTTCTGTTCAATTAGTGTTAGGGTTGACGCATGAAGCACTGTGGATACAATGGCCTGAAGAATCCTCTAGGTATACACAAGGCACACGTGTTATGGTGTAAATGTTTAAATAAATTGGAAATGTCTACAGACTAACGCAAATACACCAACAAAATATCTGACATCATTATAATGCTTCACCAATTTATTTCTTTGACCAAGGAAATGAAGTCAGCATGATACAAAATACAGAGCGTAAACGAAGGGAGTAACAGGATATGAAGACTAAATTAGACGCACTTTAAATAATAAACTGACACTTTTTTACTACTATCAATCCACGAAAATCTGAAATTGAGTTAAATTGCAAAATAATGTTTTATGTACTAAAGTGCGGTCTGAACTAGAACTGTATGTGTGGAGTTTCTAAAGAATGACTGTGGACATCACATTACACTTGTTAAACCAACGCACAGACAATTTGTATGGAGAAATGATGGACAGACGGACAGGCGGAAACTACAGGTGTCAAGAAACTAAACTAAAACAACATACAAAATGACCGAGCACTGCAACAGACAAACAAGACCAAACAAAGTGGGCAGTTTTACAGTTAGATTAACAATCGGTTGGATTTAGATCGCACATCGTTCTTTGTTCCACCCGCTCGCCACGGTGAGGCACAGGATGTGAGCGGGAGCTGAAAACAAACAAAACAACCCCACCCCCAACAACATAACATTAGAACATTTTCCATAAGAATAACAACAGGCACAGATTGCAAGCAATTAACAAAATTCAGCACACAACTTACCGTTGCGTGTTTGCTGCGTCTTCTGTTACAGCAGTCAGAAATAACTTGCGCGCTGTCCTGATCGGCATATAGCTGTGTGTACCGTGCCGTATTAAGCCGGACAGCTACAGCAAACAGCAAATACTGCTCATTTATAGGCCACCTGATGCAGGCAGGAAAACAGGTAGAAAATGTCGAAATTGCAGTTTTGAATTGGAACTGAGAAATCGTTGAAAATTAAAAATCGGCAGGAAAATAGGAAATCGGCGGCTTCTTCTGTCCGAAAAATAGCCGATGTCTCCTTCGGAAAAATAACAAGTCGACGGCTGTTTCTCTCCGAAAAGTGAAAATTCGACACCACCTGCGGTAAAAACTCAAAACGAAATGTGTCGTGTTCGGGAGACACTCCAATCAGTTCGGCAGTCAAGCGATAACAAAAGCGCTGTCCAGTAAATCAGCCACGTTCGAACTGTATGCTATCATTCTCACAGAAGCAGTTCGCCACTCTGATCAGAAACCTGCCTAGTGTAACGCAACCTAACGTCTTTTCACTGCAATGTGTATCTCCAGTCAACTCTTTTTCGCTCCAGTTGCCATTACGTCAGTTAACTTCCTCATATTTCAAAATGCAACGCCCACGTAAATTCCACAACCGTTACCGACACCTGAAATATAAACGCTACCGATGTACTGTTGTTCCTCGATTCGTAACACTGTACAGTGTAAGACTTTACCTTCCATTGTTGCCACCCGATATCTATGACTCAGCTGTCGTTGTGTATAATAATATTTATTTACTGCAATTGGGTTGTTACCCGGTGGCAGTGGTTATTTTACATGTAAACAAACATGAAACTGGTTACTACTAAATCTAATTCGGGAGGGCTACATGAGAATCATGTAGTGGCAACTTGGGAGTCTTTGACCTACCTTTAGTTGTCCGTCAATGTTTGGTCCGGTTGTTGAAGCTATTTCCTCTTTTATATACTGAATTACCAACATATTCACAACAAAACACACATCTCGTCACTTTACACACACTGATATCACAGTACCCAATTTATATATCCTTATATATTCAGACACGTGTCTTTCAACACTGAAGTGAAAGACGGATGGAAGCAAGACTGGGAATTGGTTTATTGAATTTCTCCCCTCCCATACGAATTATTCACAGGGAGAAACTGTAAAGGATCTCTTGTAACTCTCTCCCTCTCGCATTGATATCACTGGCTGTGCCGACCGAACTCCGTCAAGTTAACATCCTGCGGTATACATAAACACTCATAAATACTTAAAACTAAACCCTCCTATCACACGGTGCTAATTCACGTGACCTACCATGTCCACAAATCTTAACTGGGGCACCTAACCGGGAGGGCCGGGAGAACAAAACTTAAAAACTAAGTAAAGAAATTCACATTCGCAGAGCTGTCAAATCGACCTTAACCTAGGCCCTTAGTCATGGCGGCTACCGCATCAAACAGAGCTGCCTGGCACGGCTAGTTATTATCATATGCAGCCTGGGACTGGACTGACGTCATGATAAGCTGGTCGGTGCTATGGCCTACCTGATTTGCTGCGAGTGCCCAGCCCTTCCTGTGGATGGATCCTAAACGCTAAGGTTCAGGCGTCATTGTTTGGGTCTGTAACGTTACAGTTTTCACGTGGTTCCTCTTCGCATGGTCCTGGGTTCGAACTCCTTCTTAGGATGCATCCTGCTATAACCATTGACCTGTCGCACCACTCACAAGATCACTGCAATTTTCATGACAACACTATAATTAGCTCTAGCAATTGCAAGGCCTCTGTAGGCGTGTTTGTTTTCACATACCGTCAGACACGGAACGATCAAAGTGACACTACAGGCATACAGATCTGCGCCACAAAACACATTTGAAGATCACAAAACACGCAATGTGTTTTAAGAATTCTTTGTACAAAAATACTCATTCACAGCACAAACATTCCCGAGTATACAACAGTTTATGTAACATACAGCACTCACAAAAATAAACAAGACAGAAAGTTTAAAGATAACGAAACTAATCATTTGGCTGGCTGCGCGTTTGGCCTCTAAATTTAACATATTATGGCGCCCGAAAACAACTGATTTCGAGAAATGAAGAATTTATCGAAATTTATCCTGATACATTGAGAAAAAGTGCACGCAGTTGCTACCAAATGCTTCTTGCATCAGTTCTGCGCCTAAACAAACGACTGTTACACTTGCATGTTGTACGTACTATAAAATTATTATAAATAAATTTAATGAACCAATTACAACTACAGCTATATAACTGGCTGTGCATAAATATTAGTGTTGAACATCTGAGGGCGGCTGAGATAAGCCTGAATTGTGTTTAAATATTCGGTTCGTACTGCGCAGTGAACAAAATCTATGTGGATTGTAAACATCACAAAATTTAGTATATTATGAGAAAATAATCGCTGTTTCTCTCAGATCCCCATAATACACAAGTAGACTGTGTGGGCAGAACGTAGAAGAGTCTGTGGTACATATAGTAACCACTAGATTTTAATGGGTTATTTAGAAACAGTAGCGATAAATTACACATTTAAAACAAGAAGTACGGGAAAAGTTCTGGTAGGGTGGACTGAATGAGACGACGCTGTAACTGAACTGAGTAAATTACGTATCTGGAAGCTTCGTAATGTACGGTGCGATCAGAGGATTGTCAATTGTTCCTAGATAAGGATATACAACTTACATACGAAATTTTGAGATAGAAATATATTCATACAAATGTGGATACATAAATATATGGGAATATAATATTGAAAATGAATAAGTTTGCGACAAGGTGAACTAGACTTAACTCGCTCAAGATGTTCAATTGCTGGTGTTTTTAGAGATATTGTTTAAATCCTTCCGGTTGTCAGATGCATGGAGATTATTAGGATGCACTCCGAGGGAAGGGTCTGTCACTTGTCAGTAGGCTACTGTCTGTGACGATAAACACCAGCAACAGTTCCACTGCACAGTAGACTAACTGTAAGAAACAACCTAAAGATTCTTATGGTTATTGGACCGTGCATCATCTTGATAGTTGAATAAAGAGTGACAAAATTGATGTGACTTGCTTTATTATTTATTATTATTAAGTTGGTCTCTCTTTACTCAATCTAAAATTTCTCCCAAACAACGTAAATTTAACTGTAGCCACAAATTCAGAACAGTGAATTGTTGAGTCCTACTAAATATCGAAGGACGTTAATGACAACGCATCAAATGCACGTCATTATCCAGATGATTTATATGGCCTATTTCTCGCCAAGGGGAAAATATAAATGCAGACAAAAATTTGTTTGGGAAATTCATTGTAAATTACATTGGAAGCTGAAGTGTGATCTTTCAGGAAGACGTTGTTGGAAAAATGAAGCGGATTAAACCGGCTCACAGTTCAGTTCAATGACAGTTTTTTTGATGGCGAAGTTTCGGAAAAGTGTTTCGTAGCCGGCACCATCTGGCTAGTCGGTAAAGTCTGCGAAGGTGAATGTTTTTAGTGCTGCGTTGGACCGAGACGTGAATGTGAGTGGAGAGTGGCAGAGTGGTGGTGGGCTGCAGTGGGAGTGCTTGCATGGGGATGGAGATTCACTGCGATTGGGCAAATGTGCGTGAGGATGCAATAGAAGACAAAGACATGCAGAAGACTGGAAGAGTCGAAAGTGTGTCATGGGGAAGTTGAGATGAATTGAAGTGTTGTGGACAGGTTGTTGAAGAATACCACAATAAACACCATAACAGTTGAGACGAAGGTAATGAACAACCCAACGACGTTTTGTTTTGAAAAAAATTGATGAAGGAATTTACGGTGAACTTCAAAATAACTGATAACGCCTCATACAAAAGTAACATTAATATCGAAATAAATTTTGCTTTTCAAAATGTTGCCGAATGAAACCACGACACAAACAGACTATCACGGAACACCACATAAAGAAGTCGGGCTACCTATCTGTTGAAAATGTATTTGGTGAAACTAAACTTCGGTAAACCACAGAAATATCACGACAGCTGAGAAAGTCTCACACAGAAGCTGTGCCCGTTTGCTTGTTGACAAACTTCTCTGCCTATTACTACCGCTAAATCATTTCCATCTTTCCGCTCTGGTATCCGCTGAGGCCGGCTCTTATCGCCAGACAAGTGACTGTAACACAACACCGCACTGTAGTGTACTTTCAGCTGCAGTAGGAGACACGGTTTGTTACACTGTATTGTTTTTGTTATTTTTGTAATATTATTTGTGGTGCTGCCAGTATATGTCTAGAAATGCGCCGACTGCCTTCAGTCTTTCTGCACTACACACCCCTTGTACTGTGTCCTGCATTGCACATTGTCTATTGTATTAATACATACTCTCATTACCTCACAAGTACACATCTACGGCCATATGCCTGATACTTCCAGGTTTCTGCACTAGACGCCCCTTATATTAATATCACGGACTATATATGTCACGATACGTTATGTACTGCATAATTATCATATGTGCTACAAACACAGACTTTCATCCATGTGGCCACTAACACCATTTTTTCTGCAGTGCTCCTTTCTCGCCTTGCGTTCTATATTCTATACCTAACCTAACCTATGATTACTCAATTTATCCATCTGTCACACAAAACTGTCCCTAGCCTCCTTCCACCCTCAGCTGTAACTTCCCCACGCACACGTAACATTACATAAAATGCTACGCAAAATTTCCAGCTCCGCTCTCTTCTCATACCGTATGCAGCTGCTCACAATTATTTTCTTGTACGCTATGCCTTTTTCTGTCTCTAATCTTTCATCGTTCAAAAATTTCTGTCCCTCTGTGTCTTTCTACGTTTCAGCAGTCTATCCATTTCGTTTGCCTAGTCTTTATACCGGACATATTCCCGTCTCTCCTCACAACACTCAGTTTTCAAATTCCCACTCAAAACCGCGCTGTCCGTTTCCTCTCGTTCAAGTGTGAGCATTCTCTTCCCCCACAGTTTTCCGTACCCCAACACGAAAATTAAGATCCATTTTCTCTTACGTTCTTCATACGTCTCCTTCTGTGAGTAACTTTACACGTAGTATTAATTATCTGCTATACAAATCTCCCCTCTCCCTCCAACCAATTGTTTCCTAGCCCAATTTGCTGCATTTCATCTCTCATAATTCTCACCCAGCTTCCTCCCTTAACAATAGATCTAGACTTTTGCTGCTTCATTTCTGCCATCATTCCGTATCACCACTTCTATTCCTAACAAACACACTTCAATACCGATCTCCAGTTGCTGTCCATCAAATCAGCTCACTTTTCTTCCTTACATTTACAATAGTTTATCACAGTGGTTTTTCTTTCTTCCCGAATCTCCTTATTTCCTTATTCTTTTGCTCTGGGACCCACTGAGTACGGCTTCTCCAGCCATACAAGTGTTACAACTCAGCGCCATGTGTAGCAATGCCTGCGACTCTACCTCAACGCCCTGCCTTCTGTTAGAATGTCAGTGTTTCTTATATTGTATTAATAATAATCATTTCGTATTATGCATATTCTAAATGCATTGTGATATTTTCTATGACAGAATGTAGGAACAATGTCTTTTAGACGATTCAGGTCTTCTGGGATGCGACTTGTTTTGTGGGGTTGGCGGTTTCTGACGTTCCGAAGGACGTAATGCTTCCATGTTCGAGGGTCATGAACTTCTTGTCCTTTGACGACAAAGGCTTTAAATGTCCTCCAACGGTAGGCAATCATTAACCCAGTGAATCTGACTCTCATCCCTAAGAGCTGTGAGACCCACCAAAATCACAATTTCATCTGTCGTCCTAAAATCTGCCAGTACATTGTGAGCCACAATTAGAGGAATAGGTTGATTCTTCTCAGGACAGAATAAAACATGGGACAATGGACATATCTAAACACTCCATTACCTTATCAACAAAGAGGTGTGTTCAGAAATATAAGTGAAAAAACAATTTCATTGAACCAGAAGGACTGTCTCCGGTTGACAATGGATGCATGTGGATGTACAGATCATGTTAAGACAGTATGTGTCGGCCACGCAGGATTGACAGAAGAAAGAAGTGTTGATTCGTTTAGTTTGTTAGTAGAGATGTGTACAGAAAAGTGACCTGTACCATTCATATGCATGTTGCCAACACACGATTGTTACAGATCTTAATGCTCTGTTTAGCAACACCGGAGTAATTCAAACAATTTTGTCGTAAAGACGGACCGACCACCCAGCAAGACAGAGTGATACCAACAAACTGAATACTACAACATGCAGCGTCGGATATTTAAATAAATGATAACTAATCTCATTCTTGTTGTGTCGGTATCAGACATTAATAAATGTAAGGCTGCAATACCCGTGTTTATAGCAAACATTTTAACATCGTAAAGCACACGTTCGGACCCTGTTACTGTGTCACGACGCACACGTGTGCTGCGGTCTGTTTAACACACAGTCACACTGATTGCAGAATTGTTCGAGGTTTGAACAGCGTCGTTGGGTGAGTGATTACCGACGTTTCGGGAGTGCAGAATGCCTTCGTCTTCACGGGACAGACGGTATGAAACTGTGTAACACGGAAGATGAAGGCACACCTATCTTTCAAAACATCCAGTGCCACTCAGCCGAAGACGCTGAACTATATCCCAGGAGGCTTTAATCCCCACTGCAAAACAAACTGTTCACACGTGGACACCAGTAAGTTTGGATTAATTTTATAACAAAATCTTAAATACTTCTGAAATTTTCTTCCGCACTTCGTATCAGCACAAATTGCGCGACGTTGTATCAACTATTTAAGGTCACAGAGAGCAGCGGCGGCCCGGATACCATTTTCATGGAAAGTTATGGACATATGCGTTCACGACGAAAACCTGAAAATGTTTCGGTCACCAATCATCTCCATCCAGTTTGTCTAATATTTAACCTGCACCATACTAAACTCAATAAAATGTGTTGCAATACTCTATTATTTTTTCAACGACACTATAATTCACTTTATCTGTACATACAATTAGCTGTTTTGTAATTTATTGAGTTTATCCGCTAAAACAGTTTCCATTATTACGACCGAAATAACTTTAACCCCACAATAAAAGAGGCAAAATTATGTAGAATTTAATTTACAAATTAATGTCAATCTATCAAATACATTAGTCAATTAACCTACTGAGATGGGTGTGTCTGTTCACCGTGAAGGACCAGTCAGAGGTAACTTTGGTGTTAAAAAAACCCTAACACAGAAAATGCTGCTGAAGTTCAGAATGTTTCGACTATATCAAACCCCAGTATTCAGAATGGGAAATAATTGGATGAAATGACGTAATTCCAGTCTCTTCGGTACACAGACATACTGCATCAACACACACGATACAACAAGCAGCCGCCGAAACGTGTGTCAAGCAACAGTACAACCGAAATTCCGTCTCTCTGACTTTCGTTGCACAGTGCTAAAAATATGGCCAGTGGAAGGACGCGACAAGTCAGGTCGTATCCCAAGACAGAGACACCATCGTTATGTTATGTAAGGTCAGTTCAGCCTACACCTGCCGAGTTGAACACTGTGGGAAGATGTGCGTGGGGTTGCCTACTGAGAGTCACACAGGGGACTGCAGTGTTGTGTTTCATGGTGTGCACACAGCAAGTGTGTGAACTGCGGAACGTGCAGTGATGGGAAAACGATATGGCTAGCAGGAAGCATGTTTTGACGGCTGTTTTCACGTCGTGTGGTAAAGGTCTGCTGTGAGGTTTCGGTGGAGCGTACTGCCGCAATCTTCAGGCTGACAGTCAGGGTCATGTGGAAGCTGGAGTAATTGAGCGAATGTGTGGCTTGTATAGGAACTTCTGAGGATATTTTGGCCAATCATAGGTAGGAAATTTGGGGGGGGGGGGAGATACGGCTTGTACCGATGTCGTGGGAATTGGGAGATTTACAGTGATACGTAATTGGTTATTGAAATAAATAAGCTGTATAGAGTGCACTGTATTATGGTTTTGGATTTCAATTGTTTGTTACCATGAAATTTACCGTCATGTACTTTAAATATGGCACAATGTGTGCAATAAACATGTCAAAAAACAACAAAGCAAACCGCAACATAAGGGCTACTGATGTTAATATTTTCGTGTTGCCCACACTAAATATCCTGTACGTCTGTCTGTACACTATGCCTGACATACTGAGCTACCTACCAGTGAAGGACACGCCTTGCACTAAATGAGATGTGACGGTCAACCGTTCTTGATTACTTGTTTGAGCTATACTTGGCGCGCAGTCACAAGGTCAAGGTAAAAAATAGTGTTTATCGCTACTGGTTCAGGAAATCCTGTCACAAAGATCTGAAACTTGGAATGAAAACCTTAATATTCAGTTACATAATAAGAGTGCATGTAAAGCAAAGTTACGTGACGTCTGAAACAGTGAAGCCTATGTGACGAAACATTCGGCTAGACGATCTAAATGCGCCCTGGGATTTAGTCCGCTTTTACGCATCTCGAAATGGTAGCATTGCTACTTAACGTTCCACAAACACCGCGATAAAACAGGGTAATGTTTGTTCAAAATTACACGATCAGACCTCGAACTGGGTGCCTACTGAATGCAGGTCAACAGCACAGCAGTTACTGCAGTTGATGTGTCGTCTCCAAGTACCTTGTGAACACCAGTGTGGCTCTAACTACGCTTAACGTACTTCATCCAGGCGTCCATTACACTACCACATCACGAACTGCAACTCGCGCATGAATATATTAGGGAAGATACACTTGCAGATTAATAGCAAAATAAGGTGTAAATTAACTTCTGCGCCTCACATTCCCTGTTCATTTGCGTGTGTATCGATAACAATTGCGAATTAAAAGCTGACAAACAACGCATTTAGCTGGAAAAATGTAACTATAAAACTGCGACCTACTGCGACCTTGACTGCGACAAAAATTTCTAACTTTGAAAAGTGGCAAGATCATGTTCATTTTCAACAAACCAACGAGTTTCGTTTGATTTTCAGGTGTTTCGATCTAGCTACATTGATATAAACCCATACAAGTACCTGTTAATTAAACAGCACTGCAGCCCACTACGGCTACCAGGAACCTACCCCTTAGCAACAGCCTGCAGAACGGTGCCAGCCGACAGCACGTCACGTCCACCCTCACCGAAAGTCGTCATACCTCTGCCGGTGATGGCCGCCAAACAGCATTGCACAAGGTCAATGAACTTCAAGATGGCGCAACATGGACTGCAGTGGCGGAGTGCGAAAAATAGTCCATCGCTGTTAATTACAGTTAGAGCTTAAATTATGATACGTACAGAAATCCCGAAACGTCCGTGATAGTTCACGCTACGAGAATTATTTTTTGGTTGTCTGTCGTCGCTAGAAAGCAACAGATTAAGATTGATATTTACAGGACACTATTCTTGTCTTATACATATATTAGGGGAACTAAGAAACAAAATAACTCCATGGACCAAAGATCATTTTCAGAATCTAACAGTTTTTCAGCTAGTAATAAATTCCCGCTGTCAAAACAGCCTGCATCTTGTACCTATCCTGAGCCAGAATAATCCATTCCACACCCTCCCATCTTGTTGCTTAAGATTCTTCTTAACATTATCTTCCATCTAAGCCTAGGCCTTCCAAGTTGGTCTCTTCTCTTCAGATTTTCATACTAAAACACTGCATGCATTTCTCTTCCCTCCAGTACGTTCCACAAACCCTGAACAGCCAAACCATATTTCTATGAGGCTTAGATGTTATAGAATTTGATAGTAAATAACACCTCTGCATCAAATGAAATAGTATCATTTTGTCTGTGAATTGTACAATATTCTGGCTGTGATTAAATCATGTAGGACGCTACAGTTGTATCGTTGCAAACATAGAGGTTCTAGCACTGTGCGTGTGTGTGTGTGTGTGTGTGTGTGTGTAAAGTTCCTCTGGGATAAGATGAAAATGAAACAATGTAAAAAATAAACTGGATAAGCTAATCCCAGCTGATAGGCACAGACCAACAAAACAATGCAATGCCAATGAGGGCTCCAAATTATCACACCTCTACTGGCCACTCTTACTGCAGCACATGTATGAAAATGCAGCAACACCATAAGGTGTGGTTAATTATGCATCTCAATAATGTAATACCTACACATTCAGTTGCTACCACACAGTAATATATGCTATCTGCAATATATAGCCAATCTGTTGAAGCTGTTAGAGAAATACAAATGCATTGTGTGGGTAACATGTCAATATTCTAAATTTTGAAAGAAATGTTACACATACTTACCACTGTTAATTATAAACTCTATGCAAGTTAAAATATTCTGTGCCATTCCACACTATTATGTTCTGTATTTTTTAACACACTGTAAATAGTGTTTTACTTCCCAAAACATTTCATGATATTCACCTTCTGTGGAAGCAATCTTTTGTGAACGCCACACAGTTGTGACATCACAGTGTTTGTGCTGATGACAGGCATTAGCATATTGTTCATACCAAAATTATCATAAATCCGACCATGACGTTAAAAGTTGATGTAAGTAACTGAGTCTGTGGACAGACAGAGAGACAGACGGACAGACATGCTGTAAGAAGAGTCACGTTGGATGTAATGCCTTGTGGTCTTGAAGGAACTGTAACTGGACACTGTAGATTTCTTCAGAATGTGTGTACAATTTAGCGTAATATTTTGGAAGACAACTTTAACATCTTTGGCATAGCAAACTAAAATCTCAGACAGTCACACTGCTCCTCACAGCTTTCATTTGAAGGAGGGCCTCTACTCTGTCATGTCAGTTCAGATATAAATTTATAATATCCTGTGATCTTCCCTCTTCTGGCATGTTTTCAGTAGGGAGCTGACTTTTATTTTTCAAGAAGTTGTATGCTGTGTTGAGACAGTTATGTGGCCAGCTGTAGTCAGTTAATTACTTAAGTGGTTTATGAACAAAACCGGAGGCAAAACATTCCTGCACTAGTCTGAGTATTGTGTATACACATGTAGTAACTGTTGTGTTAAGAAATATGATATACTTTTAAAATTTTACATTTTGTAAGCCCTGAAAATAAGCATTACTAAACCAAAACAAGAAATACACACTCACACACACACACACACACACACACACACACACACACACACACACACACAGTTACTCACAAAACATACTTGCACATATATGTGCACACAGTCTCACACACAGTCAATCAGTGAAGTGTTCTGATTCCTTTTAAGATATAAAACTTTGCTGAAATAGTCATAACCTTAAAACCAAGAAATTACATTACCCTTGAGACTACAACAACAGTGTACATAGTCTGCTTTTAAGGCTGTGATTCATTAAGGATGTAAAAGACAGAAAAATGACATTTCTGGATGATTATATTTGGTCCTAGTAGTTCTGTTCGACATGTGTGAATATCAAAAACTATGTTGAAAAGTTACTACAGCCTTGAACCTGACAAACAATAGGAACAAACAGTTTCCTTTTCAACAGATGCCACCATACAGACAGCACTGGATAGACAATTTTGGTGCAGCTCAGAGAGTTGGGTGTGTTCATGCAGGACACACAGAATGAAACCTCTGCGTGTTGTAAAACATTTCACAAAACCCCCAAGGTATTATGTCTCAAAATAGATAAGGCTTAAATTTCAAACTACATACACTGCTCCTATACACACTCCATTTAGCCTACATTTATTATATAAAAATTTTGAATTGTATAGATAGCTTCCAGCTCAGAATGTATGCATTCTACAACACATATGGGAAGCCTAAAAAACAAACACAGCCTCACCTACATTCCACATGTGTCTGGATTGTAAAAACAGCTTTTAAATAGAAACAGCTTTGGAATATTTGAAGTGTTTTATCATTGAAACCACTGTAGTGAGCAATACTACAGCACGGGAACTGAGACAATATAAATTGTGGTGCACTAATAATCCTTTAAAATCATGTGTTTGAAGTAACAACTGTTAACATAATTTTAAGGACTGTCGAGGCAACCACCACAAAGCTTTAGAAACTTTGTATCATAAGTGTAGACTGCATTTCTGCAACACAGAGTGGGATAGTTGTTTGAAACCATCTGACATGTTGAAAAGTTAGCAGTTGACAGAGCACTCCTTGCAGATGGCGCCAACGTGCGTTGAAACACGTCAGAATATTAGTCAAACAGTGTGACTTGGTGTATGAAAGGTGGCGCATTAAGTGTTGGTTTAATGAAGGCAAAATAATGCACAGTGCATATAACATTAGGTTAACAAGAGGGAATTCTTTCTCAGTGACTAGAGCACTGTAAGTTTAAACACTTAGAACAGCACACTTGACAATAGTAGACAGAAGCTTCTTCATATAAAATACAATACTGGACATAAAAGATTAGATCACTGTCCATTGCTGGCTATGTAAAACTAAAGATTCT
>Ga0123357_10007403_pt1 | contig 13561 bp, 13 predicted proteins | sample TergutEmb28metaG_FD_89873 | JGI IMG/M metagenome (GOLD analysis project Ga0123357, IMG submission 89873) | Embiratermes neotenicus P4 segment gut microbial communities from Petit-Saut dam, French Guiana - Emb289 P4 | ecosystem: Host-associated > Arthropoda: Insects > Digestive system > Gut ... | reverse complement strand
CGCTTGGCCGCCCACGTGTTCGACGCCGAACTGGTCGCGCGATTCCGGTTCGGGCACATCTTCGGGCCAGGCGTACGCGTCGATAGCCTCGGCCAGCACGCGGGCCATTTCGGTTTCCAACTCGTCGGCTTGTCGGCGCAGCCCGACGTAGCGGGCCATCGCCTGTGTGGCGTTGCCCCTCCACGTCTCAAACCCCTCGAACATACGTTCGAGTCTACACCATCAAACTCACATTAGCAAGCTGAAACAGTGCTTACTTTTGTCAACCCCGGGGCTTCCGATCCTGCGATTCCACTGCGTCGCGCAGTTGCGGACGGCGACCACCTTGATCGGGCGTCACAGTCAGGATGACAGGGAAAGCCGCCATACCAGACACCGCCGCGAACCCGGTGCCGTCCACCGGCAGAACTGGTAACAACCGCCGGGCGCGACTCGGACGCGGAAATCACCCAACCTGCGGAAGATCTTTCCCGGGCCGCAACGCATCGGCTTTCGGCCTGAGACTAACGGGCTGTTCGGCCTAGGCGAATCCGACGACTGGCCCCAGATTCTTCGCTGTAAGCGAAGCCCGGGGAACCACGCACAAAGCTCTGGCTAGCGTGAAAACAGCATCTACCAACCACGTCAAAAGGAGACAGATATGAGCAAGATGCGGGCCGCAGTGGTGCGGGCTTTCAAACAACCGCTCGAGGTAGCCGAGATCGACGTCCCCAAGCCGGCGGGCTTCGAGGCACTTGTGAAGGTGGAGTACTCGGGTGTTTGCCACACCGATCTGCACGCGGCGCAAGGCGACTGGCCGGTCAAGCCGACGCCGCCGTTCGTGCCAGGCCACGAGGGCATCGGCACGGTGGTCGAAGTGGGAAAGGACGTCAAGCGCGTCAAGGTGGGTGACATCGTCGGAAATGCGTGGCTGTGGTCGGCCTGTGGCGAATGCGAGTACTGCGAGACCGGCTGGGAGACCCTGTGCCCCAACCAACTCAACGGTGGCTACTCCGTCAACGGCTCGTTCGCCGAATACATGCTGGTCGATTCCCGGTATTGCCCGATCATCCCGGCAGGCGTCGACCTGGCTGGGGCGGCGCCCGTGCTGTGCGCCGGCGTCACCGTCTACAAGGGTCTCAAGGTGACGGACACCAAGCCCGGTGATTGGGTGCTGATCTCGGGCGTAGGCGGGCTCGGCCACTTGGCCGTCCAGTACGCCATTGCCATGGGGCGTCGCGTGGCGGCCGTCGACATTGCCAAGGACAAGCTGGTGCTGGCCCGCAAGCACGGCGCCGAGGTGACGGTGAATGCCTCGATCTCGTCCGATCCGGCTGCCGAGTTGCGGGATCAAACGGACGGTGGTGTGCACGGCGCTCTCGTGACAGCCGTCAATGGCCACGCATTCCCGCAGGCAATCGCGGCACTTCGCCGGGGCGGCACGGTGGCGCTGAACGGGCTGCCACCAGAGCAGTTCCCGCTGGACATCTTCACGACGGTGCTGTCCGGGCTGACGGTGCGCGGCTCCATCGTGGGCACCCGCAAGGACATGTCGGAGGCGCTCGATTTCTTCGCCCGAGGCCTTGTGGCACCGACCTACACGATGCGCCCGCTGGACGACATCAACGACATTTTCGCGGAGATGCACGAGGGCCACATCGACGGACGAATCGTCATGAAGATGTAGTAACCCGGCCCAGCCCGCGTCACATGGCGGTGTAGCCACCGTCCACTTGAAGGGTGTTCCGGTCGGCAAAATGTCATCAAGACCAGTTCTTGATCCAGTCACTCAGGGTGAGTGTCATCGGCGGCGAGAGTATGGCGTCGATGGCTACTACCAGTGCCAGCACTTGGGCGTCCGGTGCCCCCGGCGCTGTCTGAATAGAGTAGACATCGGTCATGTTGGCCAAACCAGTGGCCACATGCGCTTGGACCTGGCCGACGGGGTCGAGGACGTCGTAAATGCCCGGCGGCCACGTGCCCTGGACGCTCCAGTCGGTGCCAGTCAGGTCGATTGTCCTGCGGAGCTTAATGTTTTGGGTGACGGTCATGGCCAACCGTCCGGCGAAATAGACGTTGAACGCCGACCCGAATAGCTTCAAGGGTTTTTCTTTGACCAGGGCCACCTCGCGGCCAGCCAGGTCGGTCATCTTCGCTTGCTGGACCAATGCCACCGGTTTGGTCTCGACGTAGTAGACGGGTGCGCCATTGGCGTCATCGATCGAGAACCGATGCTTGAACGTCAGCATCTTGTGCTGCATGAAGTAGTCGGTCATGCGGACCACGATACCGGAATCGTTCCAGGATAGAATCGCCCCATGTCCGCCGATGGCAACTTGTCCAATGACCGCGAGTTTTCGCTTTTTCTTGTGGTCGCGTTTTTGCTGGGCCTGGGCAGCGGCATCTACAACGCGATCTTCCCGAACTGGCTCAACGCCGTCTATGGCATCACCGAGACACAGCGCGGATTGTTGGAGCTTCCGCGGGAGAGTGCCGGGCTAATCGTTATGTTCGTGGTCGGCCTGCTGACGTTCCTGGGCGACATCCGTCTCTCGCGCGTCACAATGGTGCTGCAGTTCGTCGGTGTTTTCGGCATGGCGCTGCTGGCGCCGCAATACTCCGTCATGTTGGTCTGGCTGTTCATCTACTCTCTCGGGTCGCATGTTTTCATGCCGTTGACGCCGAAAATCGGCATGGCGCTGTCGCAGCGGGCAAACTTCGGTATGCGGCTGGCCCGGTACAGCGCCTTCGGCCTCGTTGCCGGCATCATCGGCGATGGCGTCGTCTGGGTGTCGATGCGGCTGTTCCACGTCGACTACAAGCCGCTGTTCATCTGCGCGGGGGTGTTTTTCGCCGGCGCTGCCGTCGTCATGGGTATGATGCGCGCCGACCAGCCGGAGCGCAGGCGTCCCAAGTTCGTGTTTCGGCGGCAGTACTCGCTGTATTACGCGCTTTGCCTGGTCAGCGGTGCCCGTCAGCAGATCTTTCTAACCTTCGCGCCCTGGGTGCTTATCACCGTGTTTTCGGTGGACGCGCCGACGTTCGCCATCTTGGGCGTCGTCATCGCGGTGATCCAGATCGGCACACGGACACTGGTCGGCAAGGCCATCGACACGATCGGCGAGCGCAAGGTGCTGATGGCCGAGGCGGCGCTGCTGATACTGGTTTGCTGTGGCTACGCCTTTTCCGGCAGCCTGGTCAAGGCCGGGGTGGCGGCGATCATCATCACGGCCTGCTATGTGCTCGACTCGTCGATGAGTGTGGTCGAGATGGCGCGCTCGACGTATATGCGCAAAATTGCCGTCTCGGAGGACGACATCACGCAGACCCTGGCGACGGGCACCAGCGTCACCCACATCGCCTCAGCGTCGATTCCGACGCTGGGCGGCCTTCTGTGGACGGCCACCGGGTCGTATCAGCCGGTGTTCATGGTGGCGGCGGGCATCGCGGTGATCAACATCATCCTGACGTCGAGGATCAAGATCGCCGGTCGGTGAACTGCCGAATGGGCTACGCCGCGGGCGGCGCCGGTGGCGGAACGTCCCACGCGGCGACCCCGGGCATGACGACGGCTGCCTGCGGCGTCGTCATCGCAGCTTGGGGCATCGTCATCACGGCGGCGGGCGCCGGCTGTGGCTTGGGATTGTCTTTGTTGGCCCAGATTATGTAGGCCGCCACGGCAGCGATGAAGCCGACCGCCGCCGAGGCGATCACCATCCAGAAACCGGGGCCCAGCTGAATCGAATCCAATGGGTTGGGGTTGTCCGTCGTGAACTGCTGCGACTTCAATGACGGAACCAGGCGACTCGAAACGAAGGCCAACACCATGGCGCCGCCGAAGGCGCCCATCAGGGTGTACTTCTTGTACGGCGCGTCGGCCGCGCCCTTCGGCTGGGGCAGCAGGCCCGAGTCGAGGATCGCCACGCCGACGGCGCTGATCAGCCACAAAGCGGCAATCGCGGAATACGGGGTCAGCCAGCCGGCGACAGACACCGTCATGTTGTATTCGGCGGAGTAGCTGTCTTCATAGACGTACTTGTAGTACGGCAGGCACGCGCCGACGAAGCCGACGATACCGGCCACCACCATGACGGCCGCCGCAAACTTGGGTGCCATGCTCGGTCTGGGGGCGTAAGCATATGGATATGGATACGGATACGGTTGTTGTGCAGCCGCCATCGGTGGCACTGCACTTGGCTGTTGCCATTGCGCGCTCATCAGAGCCTCCTTCTCAAGGGGACGGAAGCAATGCTAACCCCTATCGGGGCTCCCGCGCCACGGGTGCTGGGCAGACGGGCGACCTAATCGTCGATCATCCCGTCTGCCTGCATTTGACGCGCCCAGGGTTCAGTCGTCGTAGACGGCGATGTAGCGCCCGACAACCCCGCCCTTGCGCAGGTTGGCCAGGGCATCTGGCACATCGGCTTGCTTGATCAAGTTCATCGGTGGGTTCAACTGACCCGTCTTCATCAGGTCGTAGAGGGCTGCCAGGTCTTCCTTGGTGCCCGACTTGGAACCCTTGATGGTCAACTGGTTGATGATCAGCGGGTAGGTGCTGATGGTCGACTCGAGACGCCCCATGCCCACCTGCACCAGCGTGCCGAACTCCTTGAGAGCAGGCAGCGCCGCCGCCGTCGTCGTGCCGAAGCCGGCATAGTCGACGATGAGGTCGAGGTCTTTGAACTTGTCGATCGAATCGGCCACATCCGTCAGACCGATCTCGCCGGCCAACTGCTGGGCCCCGGGCGCGATCTCGGCGCCGTAGACCTCGCAGCCCATCAGTACGGCAGCGCGGGCCCCCACGTAGCCGAGCCCGCCCAGGCCGATGACGCCGACCTTCATGCCCTTGGCCGCCCCGCCGCGCACGACCATGGCGTGGTAGGCCGTCAGCCCGGCATCGGTGGCGAGAGCCCCCAGCTCGAACGATACTTCGTCGGGCAGCTTCACGATGTTGTCCTCGGTGGCCCGCAGTTTCGGTGCATAACCGCCGTCCCATTTGCCGTAGCCGATAGCGTCGCCGTCGGACATGACCGGTGCCAAGCCGACGCGGTCGCCGACCTTCCACTGCTCCATACCCTCGCCGACCTGCGAGATGACGCCGGCATTCTCGTGCCCGAGCGTCATCGGGATGCGGAAGAACATCGGCATCCAGCCCGGGTCGTCCAACGCCGATACATCCGAGTGGCAAACCCCCGCCGCCTTCACATCGACGACGACCTCACCCGGACCCGCCTGCGGCTCATCGACATCCTCGAACACCAGCGGTTTGTCTGTTCCATAAAAACGCCATGCCTTCATTGGCTGCTCCTCTGTTCATGGCCGGTTACCCAGCCGATTGTCAGCCACTCTAGCGCGTTTAGGACTGATCGAACAGGGGGGTGCTGAGGTAGCGCTCGCCCCAGTCGGGGATGATCACTACGGTCGTCTTGCCTTGTGCTTCGGGACGGGACGCGATGACGCCGGCGGCGGCCAGGGCAGCGCCCGCCGAGATGCCCACCAGCAGGCCCTCTCGGGCAGCCGCGCGGCGGGCCCAGTCGATGGCGTCGGGAGTCGCTACCGTCACCACCTCGTCGATGACGGAGCGGTCGAGGAGGTCGGGCACGAAGTTGGCGCCGATGCCCTGGATGCCGTGCGGGCCGACCTGGCCGGCGCTCAGCAGCGGCGATTCCGCTGGCTCGACGGCTACCACCTGCGCGGACGGGCGGCGCTGCTTCAGCACCTGCCCGACGCCGGTGATCGTCCCACCGGTACCCACGCCCGCCACGAAATAGTCGACTTCCGGCACGTCCGCCAAGATTTCCTCGGCCGTCGTGGCGCGGTGGATGGCCGGGTTCGCCGGGTTGGAAAACTGGCTGGCCAGCACGGCACCGGGGGTTGTGGCGGCCAGGCGCTCAGCCTCGGCGACGGCGCCCTTCATGCCGTCCGCCTTGGGCGTCAGCACCAGTTCGGCGCCGAAAGCCTTTACCAAGGCCCGGCGCTCCAGGCTCATCGACTCGGGCATGACGATGACGACGCGGTAACCGCGCGCCGCCCCCACCCAGGCCAAAGCGATACCGGTGTTGCCCGACGTGCCCTCGACGATGACGCCCCCCGGTTTGAGGGCACCCGCAGCCTCGGCCGCGTCGATGATCGCCACGCCGACTCGGTCCTTCACGGAGCTGGCCGGGTTGAAGTACTCCAGCTTCGCCAGCACCGTCACCCCGTCAGGGTACAGGCGGTTCAGCCGCACCAGGGGGGTGTGGCCGACAAGCTTGGTGGCGTCCTGGTAAATGGTCATTTCAGTTCTCGCTTTCGAATGGGGATGTTTTGACGGTGTGCGCTCGGGGTCGGCTGGAACCCGCCTCCCGGTTGGAGGCTGCCGCTGTCACTTGGCAGCGGCCAATGCTTGGTCGAGGTCTTCGATCAGGTCGTCGACGTTTTCGATGCCGATGCTCAGACGCACCATCTCGGGCGCCACGCCGGCGTCGCGCGCCTCGTCGTCGCTGAGTTGGGAATGGGTCGTCGATGCCGAATGGATGGCCAGCGACTTCGCGTCGCCAATGTTGGCCAGGTGCGAGAACAGGTTCAGCGCCTTGATGAACTTGACCCCGCCGGCGCGGCCGCTCTTCAGCCCGAACGACATGATGCCCGAATAGCCGCGCCCGGTCAGCACCCTTTGGCCGACCTCATAGGACGGGCTCGACTCCAACCCGGGGTAGTTGACCCAGGCCACATCGGGGTGCTGCTCCAAGTGTTGGGCGATGGTCAGCGCGTTGGACGAGTGGCGCTCCATGCGCAGCGCCAGCGTCTCCAGGCCCTGCAACAGCAGGAACGAGTTGAACGGCGCCAGTGTGGCGCCGGTGTTGCGCAGCAGGACGGTGCGGGCCCGCGTGATGTAAGCAGCTTTGCCGGCCGTCTCCGCCCACACCATGTCGTGATAGGCGGAATCCGGCTTGGTCATGCCGGGGAACCGGTCGGCGTGGGCCGCCCAATCGAAATTCCCCGAATCGACGATGACGCCGGCCAGCGTCGTGCCGTGCCCGCACATGTATTTGGTGGCGGAGTGGACGGCCACATCGGCGCCATGGTCGAAAACCCGGCACAGGTAGGGCGTCGCCACGGTGTTGTCGACGATGAACGGCAAGCCCAACGCGTGGGCGGCGGCGGACCAGGCGTCCAGGTCGATGATATTGGCGGCCGGGTTGCAGATCGTTTCGCCGAAGACGAGCTTGGTGTGGGCGTCGACGTGTTTGGCCAGGTCCTCGGGCTTGGTTGGGTCGACGAAGCGGGCCTCGATGCCGAACTGTGCCAGCGTGTTGGCGAACAGCGCGAAGGTGCCGCCGTACAGCGTCGACAGGGCGACGATGTTGTCGCCCGCATAGGTCAGATTCAGCGCCGCGTAGGTGACGGCTGCCGCCCCAGACGCCGTGGCCATCGCCCCGACACCGCCCTCGAGGGCGTTGACGCGGGCCTCGAAGATGTCCGTCGTCGGGTTCATTATGCGTCCGTAGATGTTGCCCGGCTGGCGCAGCGCGAAAATCTCGGCAGCCGACTCAGGCGAATCGAAAACGAAGCTGGTGGTCTGGTAGATCGGCACGGCGCGCGACTTGGTCGTCGGGTCGGCGGTTTCCTGGCCGGCGTGGACGGCGAGGGTTTCTGGACGGTATGACATGGGATTTCCTTCAGGGACGCGTCCGCTAATCCTACCGTCTACCGGCTGGTGCGCCATCGGTCTGCGGTGTCGTCCACCGACTAAAATAGCGGGCTATGAGCCAGCCAACCGTCCTTGTCGTCGATTTCGGCGCCCAATACGCCCAACTGATCGCCCGACGGGTGCGCGAGGCCCACGTCTACTCCGAGATCGTGCCGCACACCCTGCCGGTGGCCGACATCATCGCCCGTCGGCCCGCCGCCGTCATCCTTTCGGGTGGTCCGCAAAGCGTCTACGCCGATGGTGCCCCACAGGTGGACGCCGCACTGTTCGGAGCCGGTGTGCCGGTGCTCGGCATCTGCTACGGCTTCCAGGCCATGACGCAGGCGCTCGGCGGGGTAGTCACACCAACCGGGCTGTCCGAGTTCGGCCGCACGTCCTTGACAGTGGACGCTCCCGGCAATCTGCTGGCGGGCTTGCCGTCGTCCTTGTCGGTCTGGATGAGTCACGGCGATTCCGTCGCCCAGGCGCCAGACGGTTTTGCGACGCTGGCGCATTGCGACGGCAGCCCGGTGGCCGCGATCGAGGACGACGCGCGCCGCCTGGCCGGCGTCCAATGGCACCCCGAGGTGGCCCACACCGAGCACGGCCAGGCAGTGCTAGAGCACTTCCTTTACGACATCGCCGGCCTGGCGCCGACTTGGACCTCTGACAACATCCTCGACGCCCAGGTGGCGTCGATCCGGGCCACCGTCGGTGACAAGCGGGTGCTGTGCGCGCTGTCCGGCGGTGTCGATTCGGCGGTCGCGGCGGCCCTGCTGCAGCGGGCCATTGGCGCCCAGCTGACGTGCGTCTTCGTCGACCACGGCTTGTTACGCGCCGGCGAGGCCGAGCAGGTCAAGGAAGATTTCGTCGCGGCCACCGGCGTCGATCTGGTGGTGCGCGACGAGCGGGCCCGCTTCCTGGCGGCGCTGGATGGGGTGGCCGACCCGGAGGCCAAGCGCAAGATCATCGGCCGCGAGTTCATCCGCGTCTTCGAGGATGCCGCCCGCACCATCGCCGGCAGCCAAGGCATCGACTTTCTGGCCCAGGGCACGCTGTACCCGGATGTCGTCGAGTCCGGCGGCGGCGACGGGGCGGCCACCATCAAGAGCCACCACAACGTCGGCGGACTGCCCGACGATCTGCAGTTCGCCCTGATCGAGCCGCTGCGCAGCCTTTTCAAGGACGAGGTGCGGGCCGTCGGGCAGGCGCTCGGCCTGCCGGAGGCGATGGTTTGGCGTCAGCCCTTCCCCGGGCCGGGGCTCGGTATCCGCATTGTCGGGGCGGTGACGCAGGAGCGGCTCGAACTGCTGCGGGCCGCCGACGCCATCGTTCGGGAAGAAACCGCCGACGCCGGTCTGGACCGCGACATCTGGCAGTTCCCGGTGGTGCTGCTGGCCGACGTCCACTCGGTCGGCGTTCAGGGGGACGGACGCACCTACGGCTACCCGGTGGTGCTGCGCCCCGTCACCAGCGACGATGCCATGACGGCCGACTGGGCCCGTCTGCCCTACGATGTGCTGGAGCGCATCAGCACACGGATCACCAACGAATGCCGCCAGATCAACCGGGTGGTGTTGGACGTCACCAGCAAGCCGCCGGCGACGATCGAATGGGAGTGACGGCCCTAGCCCCGGTTGCTGGGACGGTCGCGGTGCGCCTGGTAGAAGTCGAAGACACCGTCGAGGCCCATGTCGCCGCTCGTATCGTCTGGCAAGAACAGCCACAACAGCACGTACAGCACCGCGCTGGCGCCGGCCGCCACCACCAACACCGCAGTGGCCAGGCGTACCCAGGTGGCGTCGATGCCAAAGTATTCCGCGATACCGCCGCAGACGCCGGCGATCACCTTGTTTCTGCTTGAACGGTAAAGACGCTTCGCCATAGAAAACCTCCTTTTAGATTCAAGCACCAGCATAGTAGCGGCCCGCCGACACTAGAGTTATGCGGGTGAGCATCACTGGCTTGGCATGGCGCGACGGCACGCCCGTCGATCGGGTCGTCGACCAGGACACCGTCGGCGAGCTCATCGGCGACCCCGAACTGCTGGTTTGGGTGGATCTGTGCGGCGTCGACGAGGCCGAGGTCAACCGGATCGGCCAGGCCCTGCATCTCGACCCACACTCGTTGGAGGATGCCCTGACCCCCGATGAACGCCCCAAGGCCACCCGGTTCGACGGCTACGTTTTCGCCACCATGTACGGGGCGCGCCTGGGCACCGCCGGCCCGGCGTCCAGCCGCGTGCAACTGACGCGCGTCAGCGCCTATGCCCTGCCGATGTGCCTGCTGACGGTGCGGTTGGACGACAAGTTCGGCATGGCATCGGTGGTGGCTCGTTGGCAGAACGACCCCAAGCTGATCGGCTTCGGCGTGGATGGCTTGCTGCAGGGCCTGCTGGACGAGGCCGTCGATGAGCAGTTCGATCTGCTTCAAGGCTTGGACGACGATGCCGAGGAGCTGATCGATCAGGCTTTCACAGATCGGCCCGACCTCAAGGTGCTGCAGCAGCGCACTTTCACGGTACGACGCGAGCTGGTCGATCTGCGCCGGGTGATCCCGCCGATGCGCGACGTGGTGGCCACCTTGATGCGAGCGGGCTCCGTCGAGCGAAAGTGGAACGCCGAACTGCTGACCTATTACGAAGACCTGACCGATCACACCCTGCGGGCCACCGAGTGGCTGGACAACCTGCGCGACCTGGTGTCGTCCGTGTTCGAGACCAACCTGGCGCTCAACGACAACCGCATGAATGAGGCCATGAAACTGCTGGCCGGCTGGGCCGCCATCATCGCCGTCCCCACCTTGGTGACGGGCTTCTTCGGCATGAACGTGCCGTATCTCGGGTTCGGGGTGGTCGCGGGCGTGTGGATGGCCGTCGCCCTCATCGTCGTCCCGGTGGTGGGGTTGTTCATCCTTTTCCGGCGTAAAGGCTGGATTTGATGCCCCGGCGAGCTTGGGCGGTGCTGATCGTGGCTGGGCTGGCATTGGCGGGGTGTTCGGCGATGCCAGCCGCCACCAACCCGACGGGGAACTCGCCGTCCCCGAGCCCGGTTGTGACGGCCCCGCCTGGCGGTGTGTTGCTGACGGACGCCGGTTTCACGCACGCGCCGGCTGGCTTCTCAATCCCGGCAGGTCTCACACCAGCCAGTTCGACCAACCTGTCGCAGCTCGTCACGGTGGTTTTCAACCCGGGGGACGGCGGGGCGGTCTATGCCTACCTCAGTGCCAACCTCGGCGGTATGGGGTGCCCGGTGACGGCCGCCTCGGCCGATTCGATCACCTGGAAATGTGGGGATTGGGACGGCGGTTTCACGATGACGCCGCGCCAAGCTGGGTTGACGCTGCGGTGCATGGCAGGATAGCCGCATGGCGATCGGCACAGAGCGGACGCGGGTCGACGGCCCGCCGCGGGTGGTGTGGAGGCGTCTGGCGCCTTGGCCGCTGGTGGCCGTGGCCGGAGTCGTCGCGTCGGTCGCCGTCGATTTCTTGATCTGTTTGTGCCTTCCCATGATCGGCTGGCTATCCGTCACAGATCAACCTTTGAGCGGTCCCGTCAGCTTGGCGGCCGGACTGCTGCTGCTGGCCCACGGCGCACCGTTGACGATCGAGGGGGTTGTCATTTCGATCATCCCGCTGGGCCTGACGATGGTGATGTTGGCGGTCGGCCTGGTTGTCACGCGGGCGGCGCTGCGCCATGGCTTTTCGTCGTCTCCCGGCGCGTCGACGCGCCGCGTGGCGGGTGTTGCCGCCACCGTCGCGGCTGCCTACGCGGTGATCGTCGGCGCGGTGGCGTTTTTTGCGCAACCCGGGTCGATCGGACGGGCGGTGGTCGGCGGCTTGGTGGTGGGCCTGGTCATTGGCTGGTCGGCGATGGCGCCCCTGGTCGGCTGGCGCATGCCGTGGCGCGACGGCACACCAGCCTGGGTGCTGGCGTTGCCGCGTGCGCTGGGGGCCACCATCGGGATGCTGGTGGCCTTTGCCGCGCTGGTGCTTTGCATCGCGCTGGTGACATCCCGGGCCCGGGTCGGCGAGCTGCAAGAGGGGCTGGTGCCGGGCGCGCTGGGAACGGTTCTGGTGGCGATCGCCCAGGTGCTCTGGCTGCCGAATCTCCTGGCCTGGTGTGCGTCGTGGCTTGTCGGCGCCGGGGTCGCGCTTGGCGTCGGGACGGTGGTGTCGCCGGCAGCGGTCGATGTCGGCATATTGCCGCCCTTGCCCGTATTCGGGGTGGTGCCCCCGGCTGGGGCGCCGTCGCCCTTCATGCTGCTGTGGCTGGCCGCACCGGTGGTGGCCGGTGTCGCCGGTGCGTGGGTGTCGCTGCGGGCGCAGCTTTCGGCCGCCAAGGCGGCGGGCGAGCCGGTTCGCGTCGATGTCGGCGGCTTGATTGGCGGCGCGACGGGCATCCTGGCCGCCCTGGTGGTGACGGGGTTGGCTGCGCTCAGTATCGGCGACTTTGGTTCGCTCCGGCTGGTAGGGCTGGGGCCGCGCCTTTGGCCGATGGTGCTCTTGGCCACCACTCTGTTCGGTTTCGCCGGCTTGGCAACGGGCCTGGTGTCGGCGTGGCGGGCCGGTGGTGCGACGACGGCGCAGCCCATTGCGCCCATGGCGCCCACACCGCCCAGGGCACCTCGGCCGCCGACGCCACCGACGCCGCCGACGCCACCGATCAGGCCCTGACGCTTGTCCACAGCCCTCTTCCAAACCTCACAGCGACATGACAGGATGGGTGGCGAGAGGGGGCGTCATGTCTATTTCGTGGCTTCCAGACAGTCAGCCGTTGCCGACCCGCCGGCCGGTGTCGCTGTTGGCTGCCATCGTCGTCTTGGTGGCCTGCCTGGGCGGTTTAGGCACCGCCTACGGCTTCGCCCAAATGGGTCACGGCCAGCCCGTCGTCTTGGTCGTCAAGCCGGTACTCCAGGGCGAAGTCATTCAATCTGGCGATCTGGGGGTCGCCGAAGTCAGCGTCGCGGGGGCACCGACGGTTCCATTGGCCGATCAGGGTCGAGTGGTCGGTTCGCGGGCTTTGCGTACCTTGGCTGCAGGCTCGCTGTTGACCCCGGGTGACTTCGGGCAGCCGGACCTGCCGCCCGGCTCAACGCTGGTGGCGCTGCGGCTGGCACCCGGGCAGCTGCCGTCGGCGCCCCTGCCGGGCGGTCGCCACCTGCTGCTGTTCGGCTTGCCCGGGCTTGAAGACGCTGACGATGCGGTGTCGGTGTTCAGCGCCTGGGTCGTCTACCCGCCGCAGTCTCAGCTCGACGGCACGTCTGTGATGAGTGTCGCGGTGATGGCCGGCGACGTCAGTGGACTGGCCACTTACCTGCTGCACCAGCGGGTGACGGTCGTGCTCGACGAGCGCGCACCTTAAGTATCCCCATCGCCTGCCGTAGGCTTGTGTGCATGACAGCAGTGCGTTTGGACGGCAAAGCAACCGCCGCAGCAATCAAGTTGGAACTGGCTGCCCGTGCGGCCGCGCTCAAGGCGCAGGGCGTCGGCCTGGGGCTGGGCACCGTCTTGGTGGGGGACGACCCGGCATCCGCCATTTATGTCGCCGGAAAACACCGCGATTGCGCCGAGGTAGGTATCGAGTCGATTCAGGTGAAGCTGCCTGCCGACGCTAGCCAAGCAGACGTGGCCGAGCAGATCGCCGCCTTGAACGCCAGCCCGGCCTGCACAGGCTTCATCGTTCAGTTGCCGCTGCCACCGTCCATGAACGAGGACGCCATGCTTGCCATGGTAAACCCAGATAAAGACGTCGACGGCTTGACGCCGGTCAACCTGGGGCGTTTGGCGGCCGGTGCGCCGGGCATTCTGCCCTGCACGCCGCGGGGCATCGTCGAGCTGCTGTCGCGCTACGGCATCGGGTTGAAGGGCGCTGAGGTCGTCGTCGTTGGCCGTGGCTTGACGGTTGGGCGT
>Ga0123357_10007402_pt1 | contig 13561 bp, 11 predicted proteins | sample TergutEmb28metaG_FD_89873 | JGI IMG/M metagenome (GOLD analysis project Ga0123357, IMG submission 89873) | Embiratermes neotenicus P4 segment gut microbial communities from Petit-Saut dam, French Guiana - Emb289 P4 | ecosystem: Host-associated > Arthropoda: Insects > Digestive system > Gut ... | reverse complement strand
CAAGGATTGCAACGCTTAAAAATAAAAATATTTCAGCTGAAATAGCGCGCGCGGCCAAAGATACGGCGAAGAAGTTCGTATCCGAAGATTCGGGCTGGCTTAAAGCCGAGCTTGAAAGCATTTTCGGCTCGGAAGAAATAGCCGGGCTTTTTTATTACGACGAGTCCTGCGTTTTCAATGAGAAAGAGATAGTAGACTCTTCGGGCGACACTTTCCGTATAGACAAGCTTATAATAGACGGCGGTGAAATAATAATAGCGGATTTTAAAAGTTCTCAAAACAGCGGCGGAGCGGAACAAGTAAAGAATTATGCGGCGTGCGTTTCGGAAATATATCCAGGGAAAAAGATATCCGCGCTTATAGCCGACCTGTCAACAAAAAAACTGATAAAGGTGCTTTGATGTCCTCTGAAATTTTTAACATACCATTCTCGGACAATATAATAGATTTCGTTTCGGCTTATCTTGCCGGAAAGGGCGGCGAAACGGCTGTGGTGAGCGGTGGAAAAAGGCCTTTTTTGTTCATAAAGAAGAAGCTTGCTCTTTCAAAACGCTCTTCGTTCTATCCGCCCTTGTTTTTTACAAACGATGAGTTTATCGACGGTATAATTTTTGAAAATACGGACTGTGCTAAGGTTGCCGATATCGAAGCCGCCTACATGCTTTATAAGTGCGTTTCAACGCAGGCGCCCGAACTGCTCAAAGGCGGAGCCGGTTTGTCGTTTGCCGAATTTATGCCGTGGGCTTTTGAGATTTTATCGTTTATAGAACAGTTGGATCTTGAAAGTGTTCCGCGCGAAAAACTCAAAAATATAAAAGCCAACGCGGAAATAGGATACGACGTTCCGGAGAATATAAACCTTCTGCTGAAAAATATATTCGCGATAAGAGATTCCTTTCACGGCGCGCTTGAAAAAAACTCGCTTTGCACAAAAGGCTTCTCTTTCCTGAAAGCATCCGGATTTGACGCGCAGACTCTTTCGCGCGGATTTGGGGAGATAGTTCTTCTTTCGCCTTTTTATCTGCATAAAACCGAGACGGAGATATTCAAAAAGATATTCGCCGCGGGAAAACTCACCGTCATTATACAAGGCAATCCCGGAGAATACGAAACGCTCGGAAAGATCTATTCGGCTTTCGGCCGCGTTCCTGCGGAACAGAAAAAGCATGACGACGGATTTGAACTGAACGTATACAGCGCTTACGACGGACAATCCCAGGCCGCGCTGCTTAAAAACCTGATAAACCGCGTGCCCGAGCAGGATTTGGAAAATACCGTGATTGTGGTGCCGGATGAAAAGCTTCTTCAGCCGGTCATCAGCGAAATATCCGATGAAGTCAAAGAGTTTAACGTATCGGCCGGATACCCGGCCTCAAAAACCGCGGTTTTCACTCTCGTTAAAGATATGGTTCTGGCGCAGCTTTCCAGAAAAGTAAAGCTGTATTACGCAAAAGATATAATGAAATCCATATCAAACCCGCTTGTTAAAAATATGCGTTTTTCGAAAAATTCGTCATTGCCTGCGATAATTGCTCATAAGCTGGAAGAGTCTTTGGACTCTTCCTCCGAAGGTAATATGTCCGGCAGAGCTTTTATAGGTTTGGAGGAAATAGCCGGGGATGAGAATTTTATCCGCGAAATCTGCAATACCGCCGGAAAAAACGGTGCTGCTGCCGGCGCCGGGGAAGTCCGCAGGGTATTAAACGACATATTTGCTTTTTTATTTGCCGGCTGGGAAAAGATTGAAACTCTTGAGGAATGCGCCGCGGTTTTGACCGCTTTTACGGGCAAATTGTCGGATTTCGGAGCTTTGGACGGCTATCATCTTAACAGCGATGCCGCGGAAATACTGCTGCACGCTGCGAGCGATATGCGCTGCGGCGAAGTCTCAAAACTGAGATTTATGCAAAGCGATGTGCTGAATATATTTTCGGATATGATAAAGGACAAAAAAATAGCCCTTCCGGGCTCGCCTCTTAAAGGTATGCAGATCCTCGGACTTCTTGAGTCCAGAAACCTTTCTTTTAAAAACGTGTTTGTTATAGGAATGACCGATTCCTCGATGCCTGCAATAAAAAAGGAGTCTCCTCTTGTGCCGAGAGACATAATGCTCTCTCTCGGGATAGAGATGGCCGGAAGAGAGTACGAGATACAATCGTACCACTTCAAAAGGCTTGCCGCGGGAGCAAAGACGCTCAATCTTATATATCCGGACAATGAAAAAGAAGAGAGGAGCAGATTCATAGAGCAGCTTGTGTGGAAAAAACAGGCGGAAAAAGGCGATATATCGGCTTTTGAAGCAAAGAGTTTTACGCCGGTGCTTTTCCCTTCAGCCCGGTGCGGCCGGCGCGCTTACGCAAAAACCGCCGGGGTAAAAGAGTATCTTAAAAAAATGAAATACTCATACAGCAGGATAGACGCTTATTTGAGATGCAGATTGGAGTTTTACTTCAGATATGTGCTGGGTCTTGACGAAGGAACGGAAGTCGGCGAAGAACTCTCAGGAAAGGATATAGGTACTTTCGTCCATAAATTTTTGCAGAGCAGTTTTCACGAGGGAATTACGTCAAAGCAGGTGCAGAGCAAAGAGTTCGGAGAACTTTATACCGCCAATCTTCTGAAACATTTTGACGAGGCGCCGGCCATGAAATCCAGAGAAGACGCGTTTTTGATAAAGGAAGTGCTTGAGCACAGAATGAACAGGGTGCTGGACTTTGAGCGCTCCAGAGATTTCGGCAGCGTTTATGCCTGCGAAAGGGAGTACGATTCCGAAATAGAGACCAATACGGGAAAATACGCTTTGCACTGCATAATAGACAGAATAGACCGCAGCGGAATCAAATATTCGATTTTCGATTATAAGACAGGCAGGGTTGAGACTACGCCTATTTCTAAACGTTTTGTCGAACTTATTTCCGGCGGCTATGACAGGGAGAAAGTCAAAAAGGCGGTAAAATCGCTCCAGCTCCCGTTATATAAGTATATTTTTGAGAAAAATGAAGGATTACAGGTATCGGAATGCGCCGTATATGACGTGAAAAAAGCCGAAACAGTGGATTTTTTTGGAAATGCCGCCGACAACGCCGAAGCTGTCTTTGGCGGCTGTATGAACATAATCAGAAATACTTTAGACGAAATCAACTCCGGAGACAAATTCGAATTTGATGAAAAAGACGCGCCTGACTGCGCCAACTGCGCGTTTTTTTATATATGCCGTTAAAAGACAAAGTGAAAAGTTAAAAGTGCAAAGTGAAATGAATGTGTTTTCGCGAGGCGAAAACCGAATAATAGGTTTCGGCGGAGCCGAAACACAACAATTCCACTTTTCACTCTCTACTCTTAACTTTGTCGTTCGCAGTTGAAAGGCCGTAAATAAAAAGCTAGAATCTTATATAGTAATCGGGGGGATATAAATGAAAAGATTTTTTGCGGTTCTTATGATGGGATGTCTTCTTGCCGCGCCTTCTTTTGCCCAAACGACAAAAGAGCTCTTCAGGATAGAGAGAAATACGAACGCCAATATAGTGCGATATGACGTGGTTTTGAATGAAGACGGCACTATAAATTCCAAAAATCCCATAGATTCATATTGGATTTTGAAGGCCACCAACGGGCAGCGCGAAGAAATTACTTCTCTTCAAAGAAGGGCTTACGGTTTTACAATAACGCAAAATGAGGCAGGCGGCTATTTTTCGATGTTTTTGACCGCCGTGAATGACAGAGAGATAAAGATTTACATAAAAGACGGCGAGCCGAGAGCGGAAATACTTATAAACAACAAACCCGCATACCTTTCATCCGTCTTTGTAAATGCCGTCAACAGACTGTTTATTCCGAGAGTAACCTTTTACATAATAAACGGGACTGATATAGAAACCGGAGAACAGGTGTCGGAAAGAGTGGACGTCAGATAAAAGGGGGAATAAAGATGAAAAAAGCAAGTTTATTAGTGGCATTTGCAGTAATGATGGGCGCAGGCAGTATTGTTTTTGCACAGGATAATGCAGCGCAACCGGCAGCTCCGGCAGCATCGGAACAGAAGGCGGCAGCGCCGGATACCGAAAAACAAGCTCCGGCAAAAAAATCAACTCTTACCGTAACCGATTCGGCCGTTTGTACGGCTATTGCCGACAGAATGCCTGAAGGAAAGGCTACCGAGTTCGGCAAAGATGTTACTAAAGTGTATTATTGGACTAAGATTGAAGGCGCAACCGAAAATACTCCGGTAAAACACGTATGGTATGCCGGCGACACGGTGATCGGCGAAGTTTCTCTTACCGTCACTACTCCTTCTTTCAGGACATGGAGTTCAAAGACGCTTTATCCTGGACTTTCGGAAATGTCCGTGGAAGTTGTTGACGCGGACGGCAATGTGCTCAAAAAAGATACTTTCACAATTAAGTAAGAAAACCTGAGGCAGGACGGTTCAAACGCCCTGCCGAAAAAGGTTTTAAGGGCGGTAAAAATGAATAAAAAATCGGGATTTACGCTGGTAGAGCTTATAATAGTAATCGTTATTATCGGCATTCTTTCGATTATCGCAGTTCCGATTTACAGGGGCCAGATCAGAAAATCTTTAGCTACTGAAGCAAAAGCCTTGCTTTCTGAAGTGAGCGCGTCACAGGAAATTTACAAAGCGCGCACCGGGGCTTGGTACGATCCGGCTGGTTCGGGTGTTCAAGGCGACACAGATTGCGTTACGGCAATAGGAGTAGATGCCAGAAGAAATCAATATTTTAATGCCTTCAATTGGAAAGTTGACAATACTACTAATGGAGACGGCAGTATGACAATCTTTACCACCGGGGTGTCCGGAGGTAAGGCTGAAGGAATGACACTTTGGCTTATTTGGACGACTGATGCGCCTCAAGTGATAAGTGAAACAGGATTCTGATAGTAATTTCTGTGAAATATGCGTTAAAAAAGAGCCCTCTGTAAAGGGGCTCTTTTTTAATGAGAAAAATAACGGCATACTATGTGCTTTGCACATGATGTTGTTTCGCAATGATGTATTGCCTTGCGGCAACATGATGTGATGTGTCTGTTAATGTATGCGAAGCATACACATCATTTCCGCAAGGAAACATCACGCGCGCAGCGCGCATCATGTCCCGCAGGGACACATCATTGTAGTTATGCCGAGGACGGGATTTGAACCCGTACACCCTTGCGAGCACAGGCTTCTGAGACCTGCGTGTCTGCCGTTCCACCACCTCGGCGATATAAATCAGCCTTCCGTCACTTCCATTTCAATTACTCTCATCTTCTTCCACTTGCCTTTTTTATATCTTAAATAGAAAGAAGTTGCAAGCGCTATGGCGTAAAAAACCATTACGCCCCAGCATACATATATGTTCATTTTCAGCACAACGACTACGATATACATCGGTATTGCGGCAACAAATATCGAGAGGGTTATCAGCGCCTTCATTACAAATGCCGTATCCCCGGCGCCTTTTATGGCCGATGCCGAGATTATGTTGAGCGGATCAAAAACAGAGTACAGGGCCACAAAGCGCAAAAGATTTATCGTCATGGGCCGTATCCGTTCTATTATGCCGGCTTCGGCGCCTTTTGAAAAAGGATATATGAAAACGTTCGGTATGAAAATATACCCGAGCACTATTACCGCCGTATAAGCATACACGACATGCAGGGCGGTCTGTACGCTTATCTGCGCCACGGACGCCTTGTTCCTGCCGAGATACTGCCCGACAAGAATAGAAGTCGTTATGCCGCAGCCTATCAGAGGCATAAACGCCAGATGGTTTATGTTCAGTGCTATATTTGTCGCCGAGAGTTCAAAAGTTCCTATTGTTCCTATTATGAGAATAAAAAATGTAAAACCCGCCATATCGAAAAAAAACTGCACGCCGTTAGGCAGCCCGAATCTCAAAAGCCTTTTTATGAAATTCATATCGAGAGGAGCCGGCCGCGTATTATATTTTTCGTTATTTTCTTTGGAGCTTATGAGCGCCGCAAATGACAGCGCCATTATAACCGAGGCGCATATGCTTGCAATTCCGGCGCCCTCTATGCCCAGCTCGGGAAATCCGAAATTGCCGAATATGAGCAGATAGTCAAGTATTATATTTGCGATTATTCCGATTATGTTTATTTGCAGAACCACATTCGTTTTCCCTCTTCCGGCGTAAAAACCCGACAAAGCCGAAGCCGCGAGAGACGGAAACGCGCCGTAGCATAAAATCCTGAAATATTTTATTTCTTCCGCGGCAACGTCGGGCGCGTGCCCTATAAATCCGAAAATGTTTTTTGAGAAAAACGATATGACAAATATTATCAAAGAGCCGGCTAAGGCCAGATAAAGACTCTGCCATATGCCGTGTCCTATCGAGCGGTATTCTTTTTTCCCGTAATACTGCGAAACAAAAACGTCTATATAAGATACCGCGCCTATAAAAAAACTCATTATGGAAAAGTTGAGCATTCCTGCCGGAAGAGCCGCGGCAAAGGAGGCCTCGGAATGCCAGGCCAGAAAAAATCGGTTTATAAAGTTTTGAAGCGCCCATGCGCCCATTGATATTACGAGAGGCAAAGCTATGATAAGAAATTCGCGGTATCCGCCGGAAATACCCCATCTTTTTTTTATGTATCTGACAAATGACATTGCGGTTCTCCTAAAATTTGAAGCACATTATATCTTTTTAACGACAAAGTGAAAAGTGACACCGCAGGTGTCATCCCCGAATGTTTTAATCGGGGATCTGCCGTTTTCTGAATGAAAGGTCGTTTTCGCTTTGTCGTTTAATTTATCTTGAAAATACAATATAAAATTATTAGAATATCTCTTAGAAAAAAGTATTCGGCGGAGAAAAATCATGAAAAAAATAACAATCTTTTCGTTGTTCATTTTTTGTATTTTTGTCTCCGCTGTCTATGCGGAAAATACCAGAAAAGTGACTGAAACGCACTATTATGACGGCAACCCTAAAAAAGAGGTTACTTTTTACGACACTGCCGGCAAGGAAGTCGCCAAAGAATACTACCATATTGACGGCAGGGTGATGGGCGTCAAGGGAAGCATTCCCGACGGCGAAATTTTTGAATATTATCCCGACGGCTCCGTCAAAAGCAAAGCCTACTACCAGTCTAACCTGATGAACGAAGAGACGGAGTACTATGAAGGCGGAACCAAGAAATCGTATACGCTCAACGAATGGTCCGGAAGAAATCTTGTGCAAACCAAAAATATCATATACTATCCGGAGGGCCCGAAACAGCAGGAAATAATCATGGACAGAGACGGTATCGGCACAAGCAGACTTTATTATAAGACGGGGGAACTTTTTGAAGACGCTCTGTTAAAGGACGCTTATAGGACCGGTCCGGTGACGCAGTACTATAAAAGCGGCAAGAAGATGCTCGCCGGCTTTATGAAAGACGATGCTCTTGACGGTCCGGCAAAAGAGTACGATGAAAAAGGAAATGTAATTAAAAAATCCATATACAAAGACGGAAAAGCGATGCAGGACGTAAAACAATGAAAAGAGGTTTTATGAAAAAGTTTTTTGTTGCGGCAGTATTCGTTTTTTTTACCGCAGCCATGGCGTCTGCCGAATATTTTTATATGAAATCCGGAGAAGTTATCAACGGTAAAATTCTTTCCGAAACTTCGGATTCGGTAACGGTATCGGTTTCCGGAACGAAAAAAAAGCTGATGATCAAAGATATCGATGAGATCACGGCAAAGCCGAGATCAACGGCCGCTGCCGCTGAAACCGTTAAAGTCGACTACGATGAAAAAACGGCTAAATCACAGTTTACCAGCGCAGCTAAGCAGGATCTTCCGGATTCAAAAACTTATGTCAGTGAGAACAAGTCCGGAATAATAGTCTATAACGTAAAGGAAACCGAGCTCAAGGTTGGAACCGAAATCAAGACGCAAGATCAGTCACAGTCCGCGCCGGCGGCATCGATTCCTGCTGCTCAGGCATCCGACGGACAACCTCAGCCTCTCGGCAACGATGAGTTTGACGCTGCGGCGTATCTCCTCAGCGGCGGAGAGCCTTCGGCTGCGAAACCGGCAGTTTATACGGAGCAGCCTGCAAAAGCTACCGCAACGGACGAAACCGCTCCGACGCCTGATAATAATAATCAGCCTTCTTCTCAAGAACAGCCTCAACCCCAGCCTCAGGAACAGCAGCTTCCGGTCAAAATGGATAATTCCGATGACTCCGATTACGATCCGACAAAATATCTTATAGATGATAACGCAAAGCAAAAAAAATCAGGGCCGGTCTCGTCTAAACCTCAAGAGGAAACCGTGCCTTCCTCGGTGCCTTCAAATAAACCGTCCGGCGAAACAATTCTGGCAATAGCGCTTGATCTCAAGGGAACAAATAAATTTTCAGGCGCGGTTACCCAGGCCGGCGTTCGCCAAAGCGCGGATCTCACGGAAAGCACCGATTACGGCGTAAGTATATTGGCCGAGAGATACGGTTACTTAAGCCGCTATGCCGCTTTAGGACTTGGCGTAGGCTACCAGTTCGGCAGATGTCTGGAGAAAAGTCCCGGACGTTTCGGATTTCTTCCGGTTTATGCCGCTTTTAAGATGAGAGTATTAAGCGGGGAAGATTATTATCTTTACGGGGTAGTGCATCTGGGTTACGGTTTTATTGTTCCTAATTCGGCATACAGAAACGGAGCCGACAGCACCGAAGGCGGCTTGTACTGCGCCGGAGGCGCCGGCATCTCGTATAACAGATATGTTTTCCAAGCTCTTTATTCGGCAAATTACGCCCATATAACAGGTTCTAATTCATACACCGGAGACAATATTAATAAAGATGCCGTATATTCAAAAGTGGGACTTTATCTCGGATATCTTATTTGACCTTCCGTGTTTATATAAAATGCAAAGAAGCCCCGCAGAATTGTTTTCTGCGGGGCTTTCGGCTGTATTACGTTTTTTATTTCTCAATCATTATCTCTATTCTTTCGCTGCCGTTTGTCGCATCATAACCGTTGCCTTCGATTTTTACTCTGTTTGTATCAACGCCGTAACTTCCGAGTTTGTCGGATACCGTTTTTGCCCTTTTTCTGCTTAAGTCCACGCATTGCGCCGGCGTTCCGTCATCGCCGGTATAACAAACCACATTCATAGTCACGTCCATATTCTCCTTAAGATAGTCGGCAACCTCTTTTATGGGTTTCTCGGTTTCCTTTTTCATCTCCGCAGAGTTTTTTTCAAATGCCGGATCCGTTATTACTATTTTGCCGTTTTTGGTAAGAGAACCTTTGATAGTCGTGTCTTCGTCGGCCGTCTGCTGTTTCCCCGAATCGCCCACAACCGCCGCCTTATGCTGCTGGTGGGAACACGCGCCCATCATAAACAGAATAAAAAAGCAAAAATAAACTTTCTTCATTTTCATCTCCTTGGTATTCCGTAAACTTATGATATAAAAAGTTTCTCAAATATTCAATCCGGGACAATGATTTTTAAAAAATATACTGGAACTTTTTTTAGCTTATAGTATAATATATACGCTTTCAAATAATTTACGCCAAGAAGAACACAAAGATGATCAAAAAAACCGCAGCTGCTTTTGCAATAGCGGCGTTCAGCGCCGTATTTTGTTTCTCTTCCGTAAGAGACGGGTATATCATATACGCAAATCCTTCCGTAAAGGCCGCGGGAATGCGCGGCGCCTTCAGCGCAAATACAACCGATGACGCATTTGGAAATTTCGTAAATCCGGCATACTCTCCGTCTTCTCCTATGGCGGGAGCCATGTTCGGCACCGCGTTTAAAGACGGCTACAATCTTTCGGAATATGCTTACGGCGCGCTTTCGTTCATATATACGGATTTATTTTTAGGCATCAATGCGGGCATCGGGGCTTTGAGCAGTATAGAGGGAAATTTCGGCAATGATCAGGACTACGCCGCAAATCTTAATCTGTCAAGAAAGTTCGGTTTTTTGGGCATAGGAGCAAATCTTAAATACGTCGGCTCGCAGTTTTACAGGGATACGGAGTCGACGCAGTTTACCGGAGACGCCGGAATTCTCGCCGATTTCGGCATAGTGAGTCTGGGAATATCCGGACATAATCTTTTCGGCGATTTTTACGGCCCCGACGGCGAAAGAATACGTCCTTATGCAAGCGGAGGCGCTGCGTTAAATCTGGCTTTTCCGCAAGGATTCGGCATCATAGTTTCGGCAGAAGGCTTTCAGCCTGATGTGGAAAAGTATTATTTTACTCCCAAAGCCGGACTTCAGATAAGCTATTCATATTTCGCCTTGCGCGGAGGATATGAGTACGATGAAAGAACGGAAAAAAAGAATAAATTTTCAGCCGGCCTCGGCGTTGATTTTGAAGATATACAGTTTGAATACGCGTATGTTCCGGATGAAGAAAGCAAAATAGACCGGCATAAAGCGTCGCTGTCTTACAGGTTTAAGCAGTTCAGGGTAAAAAATAAGCAGTTTAACCGCCAACTGGAGCTTGAGAAAGAACAGGCGAAAGCCGACAGTATGATTGCAAAAATGAAGCATAAAGACGAAATTGAGTATGACAAGCAGAAACATCAGACGAAAAAGCATCTGTCTGCTTCAATAGACGAAGACCTGCCGCTTCAGGCTGTCAGCTATGACAAAGACGAATATGAGTTTGTAGCAATACTGGCTCCGGTCGAAACCTCAGGCATTTCCTCTGAATCCGTAAAGGAGGAAAAACCTCCGTCAGGCGATTATTATACTGAGTCTAAAACGAAAAACGACGATTTTGACGCCGCCAAATATTTGCTTGAACTGGAAAATTCGAAGGCCTCGGCAAACTCCGTATATCAAAAAACAGAAACTAAAATGATAGAAGCCAAAGAGTATACGTATCAGCCGACGCCTTACAGCGACAACGACTACGACCCGGCAAAAGATCTGCTGAAAAGCAGCCTGACCAAGCTTGCAAAGCCGAAAAGCAGCAAGGGAAAGGAGACGGCGGCGTTAAAAAAGAACAATAAGGCCGCCTACGCCAAAAACGTAAAACGGAAAACACAAAAAAACTCTTATGACGACGATGACTTCGACGCCGCCAAATACATTCTGGAAAATCCGAGCGAAAATAAAAAAGTGAAGCAGTCCTATGTAAAACCAACCGAGTACTCCACTAAAGATTTTGATCCCGCCGTTTATCTTATAAACAACGAAAAGAAACAATGAGAAGAAGAGGCCTTGACAAGAAAGTTTATGCAATTGTATAATTATACAAAAGTATAATTTCCCGGAGGCCGCATGCCGAAGCTCAAGTCCGGAGCGGACAGAAAACTTATAGAGGCGGGGCTCGGTCTGGCAAAATCCGTCGGACTTTCCGGCTTTACCGTCAGGGAGCTCTGCAAAAAAGCAAAAATAAATCCCGGCCTTTTCCACTACTATTTTACGTCCAGAGAAAATTTCGACAAAGCCGTTTTAAAAGAACTCTACGGAACGCTTCTTAAGGATATAGTCTTTAACGTTCCCTCGTCAATGCCTTCCAAAGAAAAACTCGTCGCGGTTCGCGACAGCATATCCTCTTTCATAAACCATAACAGATCTCTGATCTCCTCGGTAATAGTGGACATCATATCAGGAAACAAAGAGATGTTTTCTTTTATAAGAAAAAATTTCACTTCCCATATAATGTTTGTTCTGTCGGTAATCGAAGAGTGTAAAAAGGAAGGGGTGCTTGAAGACGCGGACAGCCTGAGCGTACTTTTTTCCTTTGTCATGCCCGTAGTAATTCCGAGCATAGTTCCGGGCATATTTGAAAAAGTTTTGGATAAAAAAGAGTTGCTGAAAATAAAGCCGTTTATAGACCGCGTCCTTTCGGAAAAATCTTCAAAAGAGAGGGAAAGGCTGTCGCTTAAGGCCGTATTAAAATGAAACGTATTTTACAGGCATTATTGTGTCTGGCATTGCTTTCGACGGCGACTGCGGTCCAGGCCGCGGACAGGATATCTCTTTCGGACTGCGAAACCGCGGCTTTGAACTACTCTCGCAGGATTAAAGCGCTTGCCAACGAGGTAAAATCCGCGGAAAGCGCCGCGGAGAGCGCAAAAACGGCGACATATCCGTCGCTTGTTCTGGAAGCAAATGTTAAGTATATTACGGCTCTTCCAAAGTTTTTCGGCATGGAGTTTGGTGACAACTGGAACTATTCCGCAGGGCCTGCTCTTTATTGGACGGCATTTGACGGGAATGTAAAACGCAAAAACTATGAAAGCATGGAAAAATTGGCCCAGTCTAAGAAGTTTGAGCTTGAATATGAAAAAAAGCAGCTTATTCTCAACGTGCGGCAGGCTTATTTTATGCTCATAAGTTCTCTGGCTACGCTTGATTTACTGAACCAGCAGCTTGCGCTGGCGCAGGCTCAGAACAGAGACGTAAGAAAAGGCATCGAACACGGAATCAAAAATAAGCTTGACGGCGTTTTGTCGGATTCCGATGTTTTGCAAAGGCAAAGCCAGATTAAATCCGCGCAGATTTCCGTTACGGACTGCATAAAAATTTTAAATGATCTCACCGGGAACGCGGTGTCTTTCGATTTCGAAAAATACGCTTCGCAGAATTCATGGAAAGAGCTGTTTGATTTCGATTCTCTAAAGGATTTGCTGGATAAATTTCTCGCGTACCTCTCCGCAAGCTTTGACGAAAACAATTCTTCGGCCGCGTCGCTTGAAATGATGTCAAAATACTATGAAACGCTCGCCGGAGCCGACATAAACTCAAATTATCCGGTAATAAATATCTACGCAAAATCAACTATGGACCATCCGAACGGCCCGCTTGTCGAGACTTTTAACCAAAATACAGCCGGAGCGTCATTTTCCATGCCGCTTTACCAGTTCGGCAGAAATAAAAAAGCGGCGGAAAGCGGAAGATATTCGGCCGCGTCGTACGAGGAACAAAAACTCGAGGTCATCGAGAATATGCGGAGACTGTTCGATTCTTCAAAAAAGAAAATCGCGATTTTGGCAGCCCAAAAAGATCTGAGCGCAGACGTTGTCGACAGGACAAAAACCGCTGCGGAGCTGATGTTCAGTTCGTACATGGCCGGAGAATCCAGGTTTTTGGATGTGGAAAATCTCAATGTAAAAGTTCTTGAAGCTAAGACTTCAGAGATAAACATATACGCGCAGATGCTTACGCAGCTTGCGATAATAGCATCGCTATCAGCGGCAGCATTGCTGCCGGAGGTTCAACAATGAAAAAACCGGCAATCATTTTAATCCTCGCGGTTATCGCCGCGTCAGTCGCGTACTTCTTTTTGACGAGAAAAGGCGAATTTCTGTACAACGGGACTGTTGAAGCCGTGGAAGTCGATATTTCTTCGCGCGTGAGCGGCGTTATAAAAAAATTATATGTCGACGAAGGTTCCAGCGTAAAAGCCGGAGATCCTCTTGCCGAAATAGACAGCAAAGACATTGTGCTCGCTTTTGAACTCGCCAAAAGAGATTTTGACAGGGCCAAGGAACTTGTAAAATCGAACACGATTACGCAGGAGAGATACGACGCTCTCAGATATAAGTACGAAGACGCGCAGGAAAGGCTTTCATGGACAAAAAT
>Ga0123357_10007401_pt1 | contig 13561 bp, 14 predicted proteins | sample TergutEmb28metaG_FD_89873 | JGI IMG/M metagenome (GOLD analysis project Ga0123357, IMG submission 89873) | Embiratermes neotenicus P4 segment gut microbial communities from Petit-Saut dam, French Guiana - Emb289 P4 | ecosystem: Host-associated > Arthropoda: Insects > Digestive system > Gut ... | reverse complement strand
CAAATCTTAATTGATTTGGATTTATGATCCCTCTAAAAAGCTGATTTACAATAAGCGAAGTGCATATTAAAATGATCATTTCATTTTTGTTCCAGCCAGCTATACTGTCGACACTGCCGTAGATAAAAGTAACGCATAAGACACCCATCAGGGAATTAATTATACTTTGAACCAGCATTAAAATAAAGTTTGCTCTAAATATAGCTACTGACATAAGCGACAGTTTGCATTGTTCCTTGAAAATTCTTATATATTTCAACTTCATTAACCTCCTATGGATGAATATTTTTTGATGCCAATTGACCAAATGAATTTATTTATGAAGAAAAGTAATATTATCCATGCGATATTAACTATCAACAAAAAAGTGATTTTATTGATGTCAAATAATCCTAAGTATATTTTTGTTGGTATGTAACCCCAACTTGAAAAAGGCAATACTTCAATAACAGGTATGCTCCACTTTGGGAAAAAATCAAGTGGAATAAACATACCAGTTAATAAATTTAATAAAACCGCAAAAGACCACATGACCGCATTTGCATCTTCAATCCAAAAAGCCATATACCCAAATATTGACCATAATAAATGACTAGATACAGTTGATATTAAAAGAAATATGAGAAGAAATACCATGTTGACTATACTTAAATTCCAAGTGAGGAACCGTGCAATAAATGGCATGAGAATTAATGTAAAAACCAATTGAGGAAACATCCCAGTAATACTTCCAGATAGATTCCCAAAATAAAGTGAGGTACTTATACTGTAAGGCTTTATTAAAACAGAATTTAAGCCTCCGCCTTTAATCATGCCTGAATATGAAAAACCCGTACCACTAAAAATAAAACTTCTCAATATTCCTCCTATAACAAAATATGTAATCATATTTGATAAAGAAAACCCATTAAGAACTGATTCGTTACTACTCTGAAAGATCAATATCCAAAATATGATCGTAATAATCATGCTTACATTTCCGAATATTAAACTGACAACAGTATTAAATCTATAATGAAACGAATTTAGGAAATACAATTTGAAACTGTAAAAATATTTTCTCATTCTGCATCCTCTTTTTTCATTAAATTGAGAATTATATTTTTAAAAGGTGTATCAGGGTGCTTAATTTCATTAATGTCACCATCAAATGCTTTTTTTCCTTTATTTAATAGTATAACTTTATCGCACGTTTCTTCTATATCATCCATATAATGGCTTGTTATAATAATGGTGGTTTGCAACTCTTTCCTATACTCTCTTATAAAGTTTCTAATTGCAATTTGGCTCTCTAAATCCAAACCGATAGTTGGTTCATCTAAAAAAACAATCTCGGGAGAGTAAAGAAAGCTGTTAATAAGCTCCATTTTCATTCTTTCACCCAAAGATAAACGACGTAACTGAGTGTTTAAAAGGTCGGTCACTCCCAACAAGTCAGATAATAATTTTATGTTATTCTTATATACATCCTCTGGGACTTCATATACTAATTGTTGATATCTAAACGTATCAATAGCTGGCAGATCCCAGTTGATCTCACTTTTATTTCCCATGACAAAACATATTTTTTTTAAAAATTCCTTTTTCCTATCTGTCGGTTTATAATCAGCAACCTGAACATTACCATCAGATGGATATAAAATACCTGTTAGCATCTTAAGCAATGTTGTTTTTCCCGCCCCATTTTCGCCTAATAGTCCAACAATTTGACCTTTTTTAATCGTAAAACTGACATCAGAAACAGCTTGCTTATACACATATTTTCTATGAAAAAAATTTTTCATAGAATTTTTTAAGCCTTCTGATTTTTCATGTATTTTATAAACTTTACTTAAATTGCTTGCTGTGATAATGTTTGACATAATAATTCCTCACAATTTTGATTTGTATTTAGCGTTGCGCTTTTCAGCCGCAAATACATAATATCCATTTTTTTCATAAATTTTCACCCCACCAAAAATAGATATAAACTTATTTTTATACCAATCTCGTCTTTTTGTAACCATATAAAGCCTACCGCCTAATAATAATCGATTAAATCCTTTTTCAATAAACGTCTTGGCTACAGAAAAATCCGTATGGTACGGAGGGTTACTTAAGATTAAATCAAATCCGGATTCATTTAGATTTTCATATGCATTACTTTGAAGAATATTAATATTTTCAACTTTATTCAGTATTGCGTTACATTTAGCGTATTGAATAGATGTTTTATTAATATCAGTTAAATATACGTTATAGGGATTACAAAACTTAGCAGCTAAAATTCCAACAATACCATAACCACAACCCAAATCCAATATTTTATCGCTAGGATTGAATTCTACAAATGACAGCATCGCAAGGGTGCCTTTGTCAATGTAATTTGGAGAAAAACAATCAGGGGAAGTTTCAAATAATAGCTCAACATCTCTAATTGTCTCTTTGATCACACTGGATTCTCCTTTCAAACTTGATTTGCCACTTTTAATGTTTAAGCTTGTTAATCTCTATTATAGATATCCCGCGAATAAACTTTAAGTGATACATCCTCAAGATCATCATCATAGCGGTTAGCAACAATCAAATCGGATTTTAATTTAAATGTTTCAAGACTATTTTCATAAACCAATTTGTCTTTTGGATTGCTAATTATTGGCTCGTAAACTATTACTTCTTTTCCGATATTCATTAATCTATCCATTATAAACCAAACAGCAGACTCACGTAAATCATCCGAATTCTTTTTCATATTTATTCTATAGAATCCCACCACATTAGGGCTCGTTCTAAGTATTTGCTCATAAATATATTGATATCGCTCTTCATTAGACTGTACAATTGCTTTAATTAAAGAATTTGGAGAGTTTCGAAAAGTATAAAGAAGTTGTTTGGAATCTTTAGGGAGACAATATCCGCCATATCCAAATGAAGGATTATTATAATAATCACCAATTCTCACGTCCAAGCATACACCTTTAATAATATCTGATGGATTTAACAGGTTAGTCTCAGCGAAACTATCTAATTCATTAAAAAAAGCAACTCGCATTGCTAAATATGAATTTGAAAATAATTTTATCGACTCTGCTTCCTTAAAACCGGTTACTAATATAGGTATCTCTGATTTTTCATTTTTCTGAACTAAAGTTTTATATAAATTAACATCGTCTAATGCTCCTTCATGTAAGTCCGAACCAATAACAATTCTATTGGGAAAACACATATCATATAATAATGAATTCATTCTGAGAAATTCAGGAGAAAAAATCAAATGATTGATATCATATTTATTTTTTAATGCGTCAGTATACCCGATTGGAACAGTCGATTTGATTACAATTGTTGCATTAGGAGAATATTGTAATAATTGAATAACAACCATATCAATGACGGAAGTATCTAATTCTTTGGTATCCAAATTGAAATTTGTTGGAACTGCAATAATAACTAAGTCAGCGTTATCATATGCTGTTTTAGGATCTAATGTTGCCGTGATGTTGATTTTTTGCTGTCCAATGAAATTATGTACTTCGTCATCACTAATACAAGGGAATATATTCCTATTGATATTATCGATTTTATTACTGTCAATATCTAATACGTAAACTTCATTTTGCATGGAAAAGAATAAAGCATTTGCCATTCCAACATAACCGGCACCAACAACAACAATTTTTTTCATATACCCTCCATAAACTATCTTTTTTAAAACATTCTTTCTGCCCAAGAACGAGGTGCGTTTTCGTTAATTATTTCAACAGGTATTTTATCATATGTAAAATCTCTAATACCACGTTTTTTAATATAATTAACCATTTCCTTCAAACCATCAGTTAAAGTGGTTTGTGTTCTATATCCTAATAGTGTTCGCGCTTTTGCAGATGAGCAATTGGCGTATTTTACCTCTAATGGACGCTTATCCAAATAAATGGGATTTAAATCGAATCCTATAATTTCTGATATTGTTTGTGCTAGCATATTTATAGTTATATATTCTTCATCTGGCCCAATGTTTATTATTTCTTTGTTTAAACCATCCAGAGTAACGACTTTCTCTATACAAGAAATAACATCGCTTATAAAAGAGAAACAACGTTTTTGATTACCATCACCATATATAACTGGTTGCTTTCCTTGAAGCATTCTATTAATCATAATAGCTGCTACATTTCGATATGGATCTGTATAATTTTGACGAGGACCGATTATATTGTGTGGAACTACAATACTGTATTCCATATTGTTGATTGGTGCTAATTGTGAAATCAAGATTTCAGATGAATATTTGGCTAAAGCATAAGGCACTTGGGGATTACAAACCATATCTTCAGTAAAGGGAACTATTTCTTGATAACCGTACCGGGACATGCTTGAACAAAAAATGAATTTTTTTATTTTATTTTGTATTGCCGCACTTAATACTGTTGCTGTTATTTGAAACGTATTTTGACATATAAATGATGGTGAAAAGACAGAGAGACCATCATGGGCAGTACATGCTGCATGACAAACAATATCACACCCTTTTGAGTATTGTCTCATAAGATTTAAATCACTGCAATCAGCTTGATAAAATTCGACTCCTTGATTAACATTGTCGACATAACCACCAATGAGGTTGTCCACACCGACAATCTGATATCCCAAATTCAACAATCTGTCTGCCAAATGACTTCCTAAAAAACCCGCAACACCTGTTATAAATACCTTCATTTATGACCATTCCTTTCAGGCACCAACGAGGTATGAAACAGGGGTTGATGCACTTTAATAAATGTGTTATAATTTGTTTAACGCAGACATACTACAGAGCACGCGGAGGTAGGTGGTGGGCGATTTATCGTTAACCCCGATCATTTATGAGTTGCCGGATGCTCTTTCAAGCACCAATGAGTGGGACATGTGACCGCTTCGCGGTTTGCAAAAGCCCGTAACCTTATCTTTGTAAAGACATTACTCGTTTTTAGCTGAGCATCCAGTCACTGTCTGCGTTACAATATTTGCTCGATTAGACCGGCTTTACGGGCGGTCTTTTTGTGATATCAAAATGCTAAAAATGCGGGTTATTTTGTTTCAACCTTTATTTTCCTCCAAAATCTCAATGTTTTTCCCCAAAAATAATTTGGAATCAAACCTAATATAACAGAAAAGAAGAAGAAGTAAATTATAAACATATCAATTATTCTAAAATTTGTTTTCTTAAAATATTGTAGTAGAAAACAAAAGGGACTTAATAAGAATAATGCAATGGTAAGAATGTAAAACCAAATCTGTAGTTTAAAAAACAATAAAACACATATGACTGAAATTACGAATAAAAATAGTGAAAAATAATATTTTCCCCAATTAATCCAATTAAAAATATTAATAGTGTTAAGTTTGTTAATATTAATACTAGCGGCAATTTCTCCTAATGAAGAAGCTTCTTTATTGATTTTTTTACAGTATTCATAAACTGTTTCATGTGTAATATGAAACACGACAGCATTCTTTAGGCGAGTAAAATTAATTGAATTATCGAGATGGAAAATCCATTCTTTATCTTCTAATGCATACAATTTTTCGTTAAATGGTTGCGCTATCAATAAATCTCTTTTAATAAGTACATTAATTGTTGAAAAAAGTTCATAGTTAGTTTTTAAATAAGAGGAATAAAATATTGGATATATTTTTGCTATGCGACCACTATAATTCTTTTCATTTGAAACATTGATCACTGTACCTTGGATAATGTCATAATCATCTTTCAACGATGCAGAATATCTCCATATTAAATTGGGGGCGACAACAGTATCGCCACTTATATAAAGGACATATCTTCCATCAGCCGCAGCAGCTCCAATATTTCTTTGATAACCATATCCGTATGATGAGCATTGTATTAATTTAATAAAATTATATGTTTCAATAAAGTCATTTACAATATTTATTGTTCTGTCTGAAGAATTACCGTCCACGACAATTATTTCATTGTTTTCTATACCTCTTTGCCTAACTAGAGATAACAAGCAATTTTTTATTCTTAAAGCTTCATTCCTTACAATTACTACTACTGAAATATCCTTCATCGCAATTCCTCAATTCAAAATGGTATTTTGCGAATTTTTCTTATTTTATCGAACATATTGGATTGTAATATCTGTTGAGCATCAGCAGTCCAATTATAATAGCTACTGGTCTGGCAATGAGAACAATATTTGTCAATATTTAATGGCTCATATTCTAAAATACTATCCATTGTACTTTCTTTTAAATCACCAAGTAGGCTTTCACACGTCATCCCACATAAACTGATTTTTCCATCTGCTTCAAGCAATAATCCTCTTCTTTCTCGAAAAATACAGGACTTGTAAGTCGTATCTCCTTTTAAGTTTTTGATTAATCTAGTATAATAATCTTTTGATACACTGATTTTGGAACTGCATCTTAGATTTTCAAAAAAGTGAATTACCTCTGAGATTTGAGATGAATTTAATATAAATTGGTCTTTAATAGAACTGCTGTTTATATATGCGGTATTGATTGTCGCATATATAAAATCAACATATATATCCAATTTCGAGGCATATTGATAGACATCCTCTAATTTATCATAATTTACCGAAGTGATAGTGCATGATATTCCAACTTGTAAATTAGGTAATTTTCTCTTCAATAGAACCAATTTTTCTATTGTCTTCATAGCATTTATATGTGCCTTTGGAACTCCACGAATAATCTCAGCTTTACTGTCCACAGAATCTAATGAAACATATACCCAAATTTTAATTCCTGGATTCAAAATATCATATATATCAATAATCTGTTTTAATACTTGTGCCGTGCAAAATCCATTTGTATTTATAATTATTTCCTTTAGACTATGGCAATGAGAAAAAATCATTTTTGTTAACTCAGGTAAATCTTTTCTTAATGTTGGTTCCCCTCCTGTAAGGTTGATAGATTTAAGATTATGCAATTCTGGGTGTGCGAAAAAAGGTTCGAAGAAATCAATTGACATATCTTGTTCTTTTCGATTATAAATGGTACACATTATACAATGTCCATTACATTTATATGTACATGGGAAAACGACAACTTCAATCATTATGTAGTCCCTCTCTTAATTCTATCCACTCGGGAAATTCTATAGTGCAGTGCTGTAAATCAATATTATAAATGTCTGTTTCATCATATCTATTGACTTTTTTAAATCCATTCATCGTGTAAAGTAAAAGCATTTGCCTATTAAACTCATTTCGTTTAAATAAAAATTGAAGTTGTTTATAATTGTGTTGAGAGGCATATTTCACACAATAAGCTAATATGGCTTGAGCAATTCCTTTACCCATTAATCGACATGATATAATCAACAAATCAATTTCAAAAATCTCATTTTGTAATTTGGCAATTACTATGCCACTTTGTCCATAAGATCCATATTTATCCCAAACTGTAGCCACATAAACCATGTACGAAGGATTATTCAGCATATCAATTATTTGTATTTTACTGTAACGAACGCCTGTTGAATTGAGTTGATTTGTTCGATCTACTAACTCTTCAATACGATTAATGTCTGACTCAGTAGCAACGTTGATCGACATTTTAATATGACACTGCATTAAAAACTCTTCATTGTTCCCATGGTAGCTTTCATTTTCTTTAATACGTTTTTCTTCTAATCTATAAAAATCAATTCGTTGTTTTGCCTCTTTGCTGTCGAAGCCACTCTTTATTTCATTTAATGATAATAAACTCATGATATCCGATGCATCATTTAATAATATATCAGGGAAAACAGAATTAATTGCATCACGTTCAAATGTACTATCATCAACAAATAAAATATTTTGAGGACGTAAATGTAAATCATTTAATATTTTTTTTACACTTATAGATTTATCCGCCCAGGATATTTGTGGATAAATAAAATAATCATAAATTCCAAAATCTTTTAATTTGTTAATAGCGATTTCATAATCATTCTTGCTACTAATAGAAGATATAATACCACTTGTTTTCAACTTTTCTAAAACACTAAACACCCCATTTCTCAGATGTACAGACAACGATTCGCTTAGAATTCCATCCCATATGGTATTATCTAGATCCCAGATTACACATTTTATCATAATGTTATCTTCCTAAACTAATTTATGGTGTTTTGAGCATTTTTAATAATTTTTGCGAACGACCATTTGAACGAAACCATACAAGGCACTTTGAATTAAAGCATTCTTTTAGAGATACAGTCCTCTTTTTACACGTATAGCATGAATAATACTCGCCTATGGGGCTAATAATCTGAAAGCCTATACCAGCTTGACATTGCTCGGGAATTTTACCTTCTAAATAATATTTCTCAGCGATTAACAAATAGAAATTTGCAAAATAGTCAATTTGTTTAGAATATTGTCTATGATATTCATGGAGCGACAAAAAAAGGCTATTTAATTGTTCCACTTGGATATGTTCAATATTTAAGCTTAATTTGTGGTTGTCAATTGACGCTGGCAATTGATATGTCACGTAAATCCCATTTTCTTTTGCAAATTTTAATACACTCTCAAATTTATATAATCTATGGAAATCAATAACCGATACTAGCACGATCTTTGTTTTTTGCAAATCAACATTTTGAAGTAATACTTTTATATTTTGCAATACCTGAAAGTTCTTCTTCCTATAATCGTTAGAATCATCTTCAATGCTGTCTAAAGAAATATGTATTTCAGAAATAGGAGCCGCTTTGATTTCTTCTATCCTTTTGCTTATCAATAAGCCATTAGTACAAATTTTTATGTATTTTACTCCATGTCGTTTACTATAATGAATTAGATCAAATAAATCGTCTCTTATTAAAGGCTCTCCACCCGTAAACAATAACATATTGCAAGGATCCTCAGTAATATGATCAATAACTGATTTTGCTTGATCGGTATCTACTTCTGCAGTATTTTTAAAAATATCCCAACAATATTGGCATTGAAGGTTGCATTTTCCTGTAATATTCCATATATAATCCATTTTTATTCTTCCTTTAGGTTAGTAATATATTCAGTGATTTTACTTATTGAACCAAAGTTCTCAGGTAATAAATCCTCGTCTGGTACGATGATATCAAAATGATCTTCTAACGCTAAAATGAATTCCAAAAGACTTGTAGAATCAAATCCAGATGCTGTTCCAAAAAGAAGATTGTCATTGATCTCTTCTAAAGGCACATGTAGACCTAATTTTTCATTCACCAAAACACGAATTTGCTGATTTACCTCTTCAAAAGATGCATTAGTACTCATTTGCAAAAACCTCCAATAATATTTTTATTTAAATTAGTATTTAGCAGCTCGTATTGCTTACAACTTGCACACATTGGGAACTTGAGTTGATGGCATTGACTGCGAAATTGTTTGTATGAATCTCCATTCCATATTTCTTCGAATGAAGTATCTTTTACATTCCCCATCACAAAAGTATCGGGAGAATAACAACAAGGAATTACATCACCATTACATTGTATAACTGAATGTAACATTGGCACAAAACACGTTGTTGGGCGATTAGAAAAAATAACATGCAAATTATTTGTTATCTCTTCCTCGGTGTCACCAAAAGGATCTTCTATTTGCAACTCTTCTATCTCTTCATTTAAAGTTTTAATAATATTTTTTAAATATTTAACATCATCAACCGATGGGCGTAACTCTTCTTTATTTGCAGTCCAATTGTCCCAAGAAGTATTTATGCTTGCTGGAGAAAAGTTCAAGTGGTCAAACGGATGTTTTTCATAGAATTCGATAAAATTCACTAATGATGGAACATTGCTTTTTAAAATAACACAATTCACATATACAAAAATATTTCTTCTTGAATTCATTTTGCTAACATTATTTATAAAATCTATTGCATCTACTATTTTCCGATAAGACCCTTTAAGGCCTCTTATATGGTCATGCACTTCCTCCAAAGGACTATCTAAAGAAAACGTTATGCTATTTATTCCCGCAAGTATTATCTGTTTCAAAAATGATTCGCTTAATAAAAATCCATTTGTATTGATGGAGACATTGAATCCACATGTTTGTGATGCGAATGTGATTATGGGAATAAGATCTTTTCTCAATGTTGGCTCTCCACCAGATAAGGTTATATTAGCACAGCCCATTTCCTTTAATTCAAGTAAAAGCCTTCTAATCTCTTGGTCAGTAATTTTATTAATTTTTTCGTCTTTTGAAAAATAATCAGCAACACCGCACATCACACATTTTGCGTTACATTCCCAATTTAATCGCAATTCTATATCAAGTGGATAATATCCGTTGCTATTTTCATATCTCTCTATAAAATAATTTTTATCTCTTAACACTTTTTTTAAGAGAACATAATTGTTAATAGCCATTTTCTATTCCTTTCGATCAATGTTCCCAGTATATATCTTCAAGCTGCATTCCATTTTCTTGCTCAAACATATGGCGCCAACGTTCTTTAAAAGTTTGTCCATTTTTCAAAGTAACGCGTATAAAAGATAAGTCTTGAGTATTCCTAGTTGTAACATGTTCGTGATGAAACATTTCAACATCTGGATAGTACATTATTCTATATCCTTTTTCTCGTATACGATAACAAAAATCAACATCTTCCAGATTCACAGGATAATAAATATCATCAAAATATCCAAATTCGTGAAATAAATGGCTACTCAAAAACCAGCATGCCGCTGGATAGCCTTGAAATTCTCTAATTCTACTGTACTCGGGATCATTTCTATCCTTACCTTGTCCCCAGTATCCAATTTTTCCGTTTTTTGTCACTCCAAGCCCAATTTGCTGTATTTTATGAGGGGGGTCCGGAAAAAGCATCTTGGGACCTACAATTCCGATGTTCTTTTGTGTCTCATAAAAACTTAATAGCTTTTTTAACCAATCATTTTGAATAATCTCAACATCATTATCTAAAATAACAATGTATTTACCAGTTGCAAGTTTACAAGCTTGGTTTCTTCCACCTGTACATCCACGATTTTCACGATTGAGGATAAGTAAAATGCGAAGATTATCTTTAGAAAATTTGTGTTGGAATTCTAAAAGCCAATTAGGTGTTTCATCTGTAGAGCCATTATCCACTAAAATGATTTCTGTATTTCCGGGAAATTCCGTTTTCATTAAAGAATCTAAACAATTGCGAGTAATATCTAAATGATTAAGACTTAAAATACAAATACTAATTAAAAACTCATCCATCATTTTTCTCCATTTTTATATTGTATAATATTTCTTGAATAATTTACCATTAGTCTAACTCAAGAATCAAACCCAATTCCTTAAAATTTTTGTCTTTTAAACAATAACCTGCAATGCCAACATCAGCTGCTCCTTGAATGTTTGCTTGCATATCATCAATAAAAAAACATTTCTCAGCCTTAAGATTAAAGCGTTCAAGAAATTTATGATATATCTCAGGTTGAGGTTTAAGTAAATGATAATCAGATGATAAAAATATTCCATCTATCAGATCTACATATGGAATCCGATGTATTTCTTTATGGAACGCTAAAGGTGCATTGGATAGTATATAGATTTTCTTTCCTTTCAACTTCAGCAAGGGAATAAATTCGTTTGTCGGCAAGGGCAACATGGTTTCGAAATAATTAACAATCATGTTACGTACTGAAATATTGAAAGAAGAAGACGATAATAAAGAAGATACAGCATCAATCATACCTTCCTCGTCTAAGTCACCACGATCCATATGCTGCCACAAGCCAGAATCAAACATTGATTTATATACTTTGGCATATGTTTCGGGTGTACATTGATCAAAATATTTTTCAATCAATTCTTTTTCCGAGAATTCTAATAAAACGCCACCGATATCAAATATTATATTATCATATTTCATATTCAAATTAATGAGCAATAATAACTTTCAAAAATATGGGAGAGAACACCAATATCATATTTATCTTGTACTCTTACACGAGCTTTCTCTCCCGTTGGAGAAAGAGTACCGTCTAACAATAACCCTATCTTATGGGCTAGGTTTGATGAAGAATTAGGCTCAACTAAATAGCCGCTACAACCATCCTCTATCATTTCGGAATATCCACCCACGTTAGACGCTATAATTGTTTTTTTCATACACATAGCTTCTAGAGCGACATATGAGAAATTTTCCCATATTGATGGCAATATAACAAAAATGGCTTGTCTTAATAAAGACTTCTTAACCTCAAGATTGGCATGGTTAATGAATATAAGTCTATCTTTATAATCCTCGCATAATTCTAAAATCCTTGATTTCATAGATTTTTTCTTAAATAAAGAATCTTTACCACAAAATACCACCTTTAGATTTTTATAGCATGGTAAAATTTCTCTTAAGCATTCAGCTAGCGTCAAAACACCTTTGCGGTATTCCAGTCGCCCCATAAACAATAAAAATGGCTCATTACATACTGCAAATTGATCTGTAAATTGAGAATCAAAAATTGATATATCAATAGGATTGGCAATAACAGTGCTTTTAACGTCCCATTTATCTTCTATAATTGAGGATAAAGATAAACTAGGTGAAGTTACCCCTCGACTATTTTGGGCTTGATCTCGCTCCAATTTTTGAATTGCACTACTTTCTCTGTAGAGCCTTTGGTTATTGAGCATATCTTCAATAAGAAATAACGGTGTATGTAACCGAGTAGTCAAAAAAGGAGAATTTGTATTTGAAAATAAAAAGCCTTGTGCCATCCATTCAGGCGATTCTACTAAATCAAGCCCATATAAACATTGTATTTCACTGATTTTTTTAAAAAACGCTTTCATATTATCTATATAAGAATACCGAGAGGTATTAGGATTTGGAATATAATGTACCATAAGATTGGTTTCTACTTCTCTTTCCTTAGCATCGCCTATCGTGACACAATGAACTTGATGGCCGAGCTGCGCAATACCCCGCGCAATTACACCAGTATAGGTTCCTATCCCGCCATTATTATTAATATCGTAAGGGTTTTCAGTGGAAATATACGCTATCTTAAACATTGGCATCAACTTTCTGGCTATTTGCCAATAATGACTTAACCGAGTCAATGCGTATAAAATGAGCATAACAATTATTATAACAGGATTCACATTTCTTTTTTACATCATAGAGACTATCAATAGCTAAATGAGAAGTCCAAATCTCTGTAAAGGTATTATCATGTATATTGCCAATTTTCCGGTCATAGGCCCAACATCTATAAACATCGCCATTAGGGTGCAGAAAGAAGCCCTTATCAGTAAATATACATCCTATTTTTCGCTTACTTCCATTTATCATTTTTATTAAATTTCTATAATATGAGCGTGAATAGGTTAAATTACCTTGACCGATGAAATCCGAAATTGCAGCACAAATGTCATTCTTACTCTTAGCATCAAGTTCTGCTGTTGTATGTTCTGTTTGAAAGTAAAAAGAGGAAGACATATTATAAGTGAAATCAATAGGTATCTTCATTCCTGAAATAAAATCATATACCGCTCTCATATGATGATAATTTAATTCATTTATTGTAAAATTCACAGAAAAAGTAAAAGGCATTTTTTTTTGCATTTTT